>Ga0182012_10001450_pt1 | contig 25991 bp, 28 predicted proteins | sample 612S2SmetaG_FD_120486 | JGI IMG/M metagenome (GOLD analysis project Ga0182012, IMG submission 120486) | Permafrost microbial communities from Stordalen Mire, Sweden - 612S2S metaG | ecosystem: Environmental > Terrestrial > Soil > Wetlands > Permafrost | place: Sweden: Stordalen | collected...
CAATCTGGCGGCTACACGCGGCCCGGCACTCAATGGCGTTGACCTGCCGGGCAATGGCGGCTTTGGCGGCATCGGTATCTTTCGCGTGGTCACGTACGGCCCGCTGATCGACGGAATCAAGACTCCTATCCACGGCGACGGGTTTACGATTGCGCTGGAGTTTTCGAATCCCATCCGCGCAAAATCTTTTGTCTCCTACGGCGACTCGTCGCAACCCGGCTCGCCGCACCACACGGATCAATTGCCGCTGGTCGAACACAAGCAATGGCGCGACGTGTGGCGCACGCGGGCGGAGATTGAAGCCAATCTCGAAAACAGAGAGAGCTTTTAGGAGAACTCTTAGGAGAGCTTTTAGGAGAGCTTTTTAAATTCTGGAGGTCATGATGAAATATTTCGCGGGTTTGTATCTGGGTCTGGCGCTGCTCGTCGCAGTGCGGGCCGGTTCGGCGCAATCGGACGACGCGGCGCTTATCGCCAAGGCGCGGCTGATTCACAGCCATGTGATCACGCTTGACACGCATAACGATATCGAGCCGTCGAACTTTACGGCCGATTGCAACTACACCATGCGGCTGACCACGCAGGTGAACCTGCCCAAGATGGTGGAAGGAGGCATGGATGTTTCGTTCATGATCGTCTACGTCGGCCAGGGACCGCTCACGCCCGAGGGCTACGACCGCGCGTACAAGGAGGCGATTGCGAAGTTCGATGCCATCCACAGGCTGACCGAGCAGATTGCGCCGAACCAGATTGGGCTGGCGCTGACTCCCGCAGATGTTGTTGCGCTGCACAAGAAGGGCCTCAAGGTTGCAGTGATCGGCATTGAGAACGGATACCCGATTGGAACCGACATCAAGCGCGTGCAGGAGTTTTACGACCGCGGCGGGCGCTACATGTCGCTGGCGCACAACGGCAACAGCCAGCTTGCCGACTCCAACACCGGCGAGACGCTGGGCTACTCGTATAACAACGGCCTGTCGCCGGAGGGGCGCGAGGTGATTGCGGAGATGAATCGGCTGGGGATGATGATCGATCTATCCCATCCCGCGAAAGGCGCGAACCTTGAGGCAATCCGGCTTTCGAAAGCGCCGGTGATTGCGTCGCACTCTGCTGTGCGCGCGCTGGCGGACGTGAGTCGCAATATGGATGACGAACAACTGCTGGCTCTGAAGAAGAACGGCGGGGTGATTCAGGTCGTGGGCTTTGCTTCGTATTTGAAGACGGATTCCAAGGAACGCATTGCGGCGATTGCGAAGTTGCGCGAGGAGTTCAAGCTGCCGCCATTGACCGGCGCGTTTGGTGGAGCAGCCACAGGCGGCGCTGGCGCGAATGCTGCTCCTCCGAGGGCTGAGACGCCGCGCCCATGTCCAGTGGAAGGCGCGGCCGGCGTGCCGGCACGCACACGAGCGGCAGCCTTCCCAACTCCCGGCTTGAATGCGCTTAGCCCCGAACAGCGAGCAGCGTTCGACAAGCGCATGGCTGAGATCGACGCCCAATATCCTGCTGCCACACGCCCCAACGTCAAAGACCTTGTCAACCATATCGATTACGCTGTGAAGCTGATCGGGATCGATCACGTTGGCATCTCGTCGGACTTCGACGGGGGAGGCGGAATCGACGGATGGAATAGCGCGGCGGAGTCCTTCAACGTAACACTGGAACTGGTGCGCCGCGGATATACCGAAGAGCAAATCTCCAAGCTGTGGAGCGGGAACCTGCTGCGGGTTTGGGCGGAGGACCAGAGAATCGCCAAGGATATACAGAAAGTCGAGAAGCAAAAATAAATAAGTTTCGATCGAATGCGGCAGTTCGACTTCCGGTATCCATTGACGCTTAGCCCTTCGGCGCAAGGGTCGATGAAGGTTCCGCTTGCGCCGCTGAGAACGGAAAAACTCGAACGCGCTCGACTTTATGGCTGGTGGAGGCCACGATTTCAAGGCGCAGGCCGATGGACTTTAGCTCCAGCACTTCGCCGGGCAGCGGAATGCGGCCTGCGATTTCGCTCACCAGGCCACCGACAGTCGCGGCCTCGTACTCTTCGTCCAACTCGACGGGCTCGGCGAAGAGATCGCCTAACTGGTCTGCCGGAAAGCTGCCCGGAACGACCCATGCGCCTGAAGGTTCGCGCTGCGGGTCTTCGGTTGCGGAATCCTTCTCGTGCTCGTCGCGAATCTCGCCGACGATCTCTTCGAGTAGATTTTCAATTGTCACCAGGCCGGCGACGCCGCCGTACTCATCGATAACGACGGACATATGCTGCTTGGCGCGCTGCATCTCGCGGAGCAGCTCGTAGCCTTTCTTGGTCTCGGGGGTGAAGGCAGCGGGGTGTTGGATGGAAGCTACCGTCCGTGTACCGGCTTCAACGTCGGTGATCTGAAGCAGGTCGTGGGCGAAGGCGATGCCGGTGATGTTGTCGAGTATGCCGGAATAGACGGGGACGCGGGAGAAGTTGTGCTCCTTGAGCAGGTCGAGAAACTGCTCGAGAGTAGTGGATTCGGGAACGGCGAAGATTTCAGGACGCGGGGTCATGATGTCGCGGATGAGTTTGTCGCCGAACTCGACGGCGGAGCGGACCAGTTCGCGGTCGCTCTGCTCGAGAATTCCTTCATCCTCGCCGGCTTCAAGGAGCGCATCGACGTCGACGGCGGATTCCTCTTCGCGGCTTTGCGGTTCTTCCGCGAGCGAGGCTACGGAAAAGAAGAATCGGATGAAGACTGTGATCGGTGAAACCACCCACAGCAGGAAGCGGATGGGCCAGAGAATGCGCGCGGCCCACAGACCGCGCGTGCGGTTGAAGAGCAGCGATGGGATGAGTTGCAGGCAGACGACAATGACGAGCACGACGCCGAGAATGGCCTGGGCGATTTCAGCGGGAGTGGGCGGCGAGTATTGGGGCGCGCGGTCGAATAGGACTGCGCCGAATTCGAGCGCGATGAGGGCAAGAGTCAGTTGTTGCAAGACCGAGGCGGAGAGCGCGGCATGGTCGCGCGTGAGGCCGAGGTGCGGCTCAACGCGCTCCTCCCATGCGTCCAGGTTGTCCTGCACCTCGTGGCTGAGGATTTTACCGAATTCGGAGTAGACGCGGCGGATGTAAGCGGCGAGGGTTGCGATGGCCGCGAGCAGCGCGAGGTAGAGGATGACGAGCGGGGTCATGGGCGTAGGCTCCGCGCGGATTTTGTGCGTGGGTTTCGGTCGCCCCTACGGGGCTTTCGTGCTATAGGATTGCTTTCCCCGGATTGCGTCCGTCGCGTTCCGCGTCGGACTTCATCCGGAGCTAAATTCCCAGCCTCCCTACGGGAGGCGACTGCGGCGCGTGCGACAGTTGGCGCGGCAATTTTGTTGGGCGTCCTATCCTTTTTGTCATCCTGAGCGAGCGCGGAGAGTCGAAGGACCTGCGTTTTGGAATCTGGCGATAGGGTGGGAGACATCAACTCTTTCGCAGATCGACCTGTCGGTTGCGCTTCGGTTCGTTCGATCAGGCCTTGGGGAAGTTTCAATTTTGCGCGAAGGAGGCGTTCGCGGCGGGCCATCTTTCCGATGTCGATCTCGTGATCGTAGCCGGCGAGATGAAGCAGGCCGTGGAGGATGAGGACTTTGATTTCGGTTGCAAGCGAGTGACCGTGCGCGGTTGACTGGCGGCGCGCGGTGTCTACGCTGATGGCGAGATCGCCGGCGATTTTGATTGGCCCAATGGATTCGGCTGGGAATGACAGCACATCGGTGGCTTTGTTCTTGCCGCGGAATTGTCTATTGAGCTTGCGGATGGCGGCGTCGGTGGTGAGCAGGACTGTTACCTCGCCGCTCAGGTGAACCGCGGACTGAGCAAGGGTGAGGAATCGGGCGAGGGTGCGGGGCGTGGGGATTTGCTGAGATTTCTGAACAGGGGTGCGCATCGCCGTTGCAAGTTGCGGCGAGGGGTCGGGGTCCAGATCTGGATCGAGAAGGATCATTGTGCGCGGGGCTGAATTTTTCAATTCAGCCCCGGTTCAATTCTACGCGGATTCAAAACCTACTGCGGCTTTGCGGCGATGGAGGGCTGCGGCTGGGGGCGGTCTTCCATACGGCTTCCGCCGAGCGGGATTGCGCCGTCGAGCGGTAGTTCCTGCTGCTGGGGTTTGCCTTCGTAGGCGCGGACGATGCGCTTTACGAGCTCGTGGCGCACGACGTCGTGGTCTTCAAAGTGGCAGAAGTGAATCCCTTCGACGCCGTCGAGGACGTTGATGGCGTCGACGAGGCCGGACTTGCGCGGGTTGGGCAGGTCGACCTGGGTGATGTCGCCGGTGATGACGGCCTTGGAGTTGTTGCCGAGGCGCGTGAGGAACATCTTCATCTGTTCGATGGTGGTGTTCTGGGCTTCATCCATGATGATGAAGGCGTCACTGAGGGTGCGGCCGCGCATGAAGGCCAGCGGAGCAACCTCGATGATGTTTTTCTCCAGCATCTTTTCAACTTTCTCGGGATCGAGCAGGTCGAAGAGGGCGTCGTAGAGGGGGCGGAGGTAGGGATCGACTTTTTCCTGAAGCGTGCCGGGGAGAAAGCCGAGACGCTCGCCGGCTTCCACCGCGGGGCGGACGAGGATGATGCGGCTGACCTTCTTGGCGTTGTAGGCGGAGACGGCCATGGCGACGGCGAGATAGGTTTTGCCGGTGCCGGCGGGGCCGACGCCGAAGGTCATGTCGTGCTTCTCGATGGCTTCAACGTATTTGCGTTGATTGACTGAGCGCGGCGTGACAGTGCGCTTGACGCCCGCGGAGCGCTGCTTGCCGGAGTCGACGATGGATTTCAGCGAGGTGGCCGGGTCGGCGACAACCAGCTTCAACATGCCGTTGAGCTCGCCGTTGTGCGGATGCACGCCCTGCTTTCGCAGGACTTCGAAGTCTTTGAAGATGCGCTCGACGCGGGCGACGGCGGCGTCGGGGCCTTGAACGTGAACGGCGTCGGAGCGGAGATCGATGCGGACGCCGAGTGAGTCTTCCATCAGCCTGAGGTTTTCATCGCGGGTCCCATAGAGGGGCTCAAGGTTGGGCGTGATCTCGAGTGCGATCTTCAAAGGATTTTATGTCCTCCAGTGCGGTGGGTAGGGGTGGATGAATGCCGGACTCGGGCCTTGTGAGCGGGAGACGGCAGGAGATGCAAAATCATGGGGAAGGTATCGGCGGCGCAGGGAGAATGCATGAGGCGTTGCGACGCAGCGGACGGCGAGCGGCGAGTGACGCGGCACGTGCCGATTTGCTGAGAAAACTCTAATGTTGGGGAACTTTGGGAAGTACTCAGGAGGCTACGCGCATGATTGCCGATTGCCTGGGCGGGCTGAACGGAGCGCGTATTGGCGAAGGCGACCAATTCGTTATCTGCGCTGAGATTAGCGCGAGTGGGCTCAGTAGTCAATGAGCAGCGCATGAATTTTATTGAAATTGGTGACTTGGCGGATACCGGGGTGGGCACCTTGGTAATCCCCAGTCAGCCAAACCGACTAACCTATCAACTTATCAAGCAATCAAGCTATCAGCTCAAGCCATCAGCTCAAGCCGTCAGCCGAACGAGGCCAGGCTCGATGCCGGTGAGACTTCGTCGAGCGGGTAGCCGAGGCGCTTCCATTCGTCGTAACCGCCGCGGAGGGGGTGAACGCGCTCGATGCCCAACTTGTGCAGCGTCATGGCGGTCTTGGCGGCTGAGGCTTCGCTGGGGCAGGTGCAGTAGAGAATGACGGCGCGGTCGCGGGGAATCTCAAGATGGCGCGCGGAAAGGCTCTCCGGCGAAAAGTGCATTGCGCCGGGAAGCTTAAAGGGCTCGACGACGAGTTCGAGGGGGTGGCGGAGATCGATGATGTAGACCGGCTCGCCGGCATCGAGCTGGCTCTTCAACTCGGCCGGTTCGAGGCGCGCGGCTTCAAGCTGCTTGAGCACGTTGCGGCGACGAATGAGACGGGCGACAAAGAATCCGATGATGCCGAGGATGAGAATTGCGCCGGAGAAGCGGCCGATCCAACTGAGCAGAGTGGGATTGCGATTGATGGCTGCGCCGAAGAAGCGGCCGACGATGAGCAGCGTGGCAACCCAGAGGGATGCGCCGATGCCGTCAAAAAACAGAAAGGGGCCGAAACCCATTCCGTTTTGCGCGGCGATGGGCGCGGCAACCGTGTTCAGGCCGGGAACGAATTTTGCGGTGAGGAGCGTGATGTAGCGGCGGCGGCTGAAGGAATCCTGCGTGCGCCGCACACAGGTGGTTGGCTCAAGGGAGAATTTGCAGAGCAGGCGCAGCATGTGGTGGCCGTATCTGCGGCCTACGAAGAACCATGTAACGTCAGAAAACAGCGCGCCGGCGAGCGCGGCGACGAATGCCCAGTGAAACCGGATGGAACCGTCGACGGACAGAGCTCCGGCGGCAAGCAGGACCGGGGTTGCGGGCAACGGCACGCCCAACTGCTCCACCAGAACCCAGGCAAACAACAGGATGTAGCCGTAGAGCAATAGGAAGTGAGTGGGTAGTTCCATAGGGCCTGGCTCCTGTTCTTTGGGCTGCCGCGTGTTATCCCGCCGGGAGGGTGGGGAAGGGCGCAAAGATAGGATGATTCTGTTTTTATTTCGTTGCAAAAGGTTGGGAGATGAAAAATGCCGCCGCGGCAAGCTGCCGGGGCGGCATTTGTTGTTTCGATCCTTATTTCGATCGTTGTTTCTATCGTTGTTTCTATCTTGGCGTCTGCGTTACTGCGATGCGCCGGTTCCGGTGTGGGTGTTCGATGCGGGGTGGGCCTTGGCTTCCTGATTCATCTGCGAGAAGTAATCGCTCTCGAGGAGATTCTTGTAGAAGACGCCGGTGAGCTCCGCTGCGCGGGGGCCAAAGGTGGCTCGGCCGCCTTCGAGGAAGAATACCGTTACCAGGCTGCCCTGGGGCGAATCGGAAAAGGATGCAAACCAGCCGAAACGCGTGCCATTGTCGGAGCAAGTGCCGGTTTTTCCGAAGACCGGGAGCGCGTTGAAGTTGGCGTGCAGGCTGCGCGCCGTGCCGTAATCGACCGCGCCCTCCATGCCGTCGACTACGTCAGGAATGTAAGGCGCGATTTTCAGGGTGCGCTTGACGCGCGGTTCGAAGTTTGCGGCTTCGTCGGGAGTGGTGGGGTGCTGGAGGTAGTAGAGCGTGCCGCCGTTGGCGATGGCAGCCACGAGCGCGCCAAGTTGGAGCGGCGTGAGCGAGACGCCCTGGCCAAAGCTGCACATGCGGCCTACGCCGCCCTGTGACTCGGGGATGGGTTGATCGGGATACTCGCCGAGGTGCTCGCCTTGTAGGTTGTATCCGGCCAACTCGCCGAGGCCAAACTGGGTGGCGTAGTGGTGGACGCGCTCAAAGCCAAGTTCGCGGCCCATCTCTTCAAAATAGAGATTGTTGCTCTTGGCCAGCGCCTGGGTTAGGTTCATGCGGAAACCGGGAAGTTGCACGGGAGTGTCGCGGGTGACGATGCCCTCAGAGAGCGCGGCGAGGGCAACGGTGAGCTTGATGGTGGAACAGGGCTCCGCGCCCGGCGAAAGAGCCAGCTTCTGGTTGACCATGGCCAGGATGCGGCCGCTTGAAGGATCGATGACGACGGCCGTGCCGTTCATGCCGCCTAAGGCATTGATAGCTGCCTGACGGACTATCGGGTCTTCTCCAGCGGTGATGTCGCCGGCACCAATATCGCCGGGGAAGAATGAGTTGGCCGTGAAGTGCTCGTAGTAGTGATGGACTAATGTGGCGCGACGGAGTCTCGCGGTGGTTGCGGTTCTTGCTCTCCGCGACGGCGTCAGGGTTGTGGCGGCAAGCTTCCTGGGGGTTGTGTGCCCTACGGGCCTGTGCACAGCGGAGGCTGTTACGGCAGGCTTGCGCAGTGGAGTATGAGATTTGGCAGGCAGATGCTCGATGGCTTTGGCGTGGTGAGCCGTTAGCGCAGGATGTGTGACATGTGCGGCGCTGGCGGAAACACCCAGCCCGACGCAAAAGGAAAATAATGAAAAAATGCGGTAAGAAGCCTTCATGCGGCGAATTTCCTCTCAAACCTCAATATTGCGTGCCGTGCATTCCGTGCGATGAAACTTCTTGCCGCGCAACCGCCGCATTGGCAGTTGCTAACTTGCTTCATCGGCCGCTGCGCATACGGCATAAGCAGGGGCCAGGTACAAGCTGTGCATTTTTAGGCTTGTACCCATTGTAAAATGCCGGAACCAGTTACCGGACTGCAAGCCAACCTGCCGAAATTCCGTTTACCCAAACAGCGTGTTACTTCTGTGTCTTACGCTTGCAGCATTGCTGCCAAACAGACATCGATTGATTGATCGGTCGTACATCCCAAACCGAAATTCCCGGTTGGGAACTGTGATTTCCTATCGTGCCCGAATTGGTTGGGCTCATCTTCTTTCTTGAACCCTGACCGTGTAAATTTGTTCTCTCCCAGGCCTCAAAAGCGAGACCTGGGGCACCCGGATTTGTTGGGCTACATTAAGCGGTTATAAGGCTAGAATTGTGCCCGGCGCATGAAGGCCGGCACATCCAGATCGCGCTCCTCCTCTTTGGACTCTGGAAAGAGAGATTCGGTTGATGATGGGATCTCCTCCATCGGCTGCACGGTGTTTCGCGGGCTGAGGGAGAAATCGGAAGCGTAGTCGAGTGACTTGCGCGGCTCAGGCGCTGGTTCGACGACTTCGGTCATTTGCGGCCGCGACGGAATGGACTTTGCCTGCTCCTCAAGCTCAGTGGCCCTTTCGTGCGCGGCCACGGTAACCGTTGTGGCGACGGATGGGGCTGAGGAGCGGAAGTGGAAGGAATCATCGGCTGGTGTCTCTTCTTCTTCGCTCATGAAGCGCGGCGCGGCGGGAGCGGATTTTTGGGCAACTGTGGCAGCTGTATTGACCGGCTCGCGCAGCCAATTTTCAGGCGCGACAACGGGGACGGATATCACGGGCGTGTCTTCAATGCTCAACATGCGCGCGCGGCGCTCGGGCATCTGGTCGCGGAAGCCGGTGGCGATGACAGTGATTTTGACGTTTTCACCCATCTCTTCGTTCTGCACAGCGCCGAAGATGATGTTGGCGTCTTCATGCGCGGCGGACTGAATGATGGACGAGGCGGCGTTGACCTCGGAGAGCTTGAGGGAGCTGGAGCCGGTGATGTTGATGAGAATGCCGCGCGCGCCGTCGATTGCGCCGGCCTCAAGCAGCGGGGAGGCCATGGCGGCCTGCGCGGCTTCAATGGCGCGGTTTTCTCCGGAGCGAACGGCGGTGCCCATGACGGCCTGGCCCATGCCGGCCATGGTGGTTTTCACGTCGGCAAAGTCGCGGTTGATGATGCCGGGGATGGTGATGATGTCGCTGATGCCCTGCACGCCCTGGCGGAGCACGTCGTCGGCGACGCGGAAGCTTTCGAAAAATCCGGCGTCCTTGGCTACGGCTAGCAGCTTTTCATTGGGAATGACGATCACGGTGTCGACACTGTCGAGCAATTCCATGAGGCCGCGCTCGGCTTGCTGCAGGCGGCGCTTGCCTTCAAAGGCGAAGGGCCGGGTGACGACGGCGACGGTGAGAATGCCCATCTCGCTGGCGAGCGAGGCGATGACGGGCGCTGCGCCGGTGCCAGTGCCGCCGCCGAGGCCGGCGGTGACGAAGACCATGTCTGCGCCTTCGAGGGCTTCGATGATTTTTTCCGAGTCTTCGAGCGCGGCGCGGCGGCCTACGTCGGGGTTTGCGCCTGCGCCGAGGCCGGAGGTGAGCCGGACTCCGAGTTGCAGCTTGACGGGAGCCTGGGAAAGCTTGAGGGCTTGGACGTCAGTATTGGCGGCGATGAACTCCACGCCCGCCATGTTGGCCTGGATCATGCGGTTGACGGCGTTGCCGCCGCCGCCGCCCACGCCGATGACTTTGATGCGTGCCTGGCGCTCAGTCTCATCGTGATAGAGAATCCGCATCTCGCCGGCGTCGCTGATCTGCTTTTCGTTGTTTTCCATGTCTCGGTATCTCCTGTTGAATCGAATTCGGTTAAAAGCTGGCTGCAAAAGCGGCGCGGAACTTTGCGCGGAAGCTGGGTTTGTCGAGCGATCGTTCCTTGCGAGTGCGATGAGCGTACAGTACCATGCCGACGATGGCTGAGAAGCCGGGGTGCACGAGATCGGCGGGCATATTGGGCAGGCGCACGGGTAGGGCGGTGCGGGCGGACATGCGGAGCTGGCTGGATGCGACGTCCAGCATGCCGGGCAGCAGCGATCCGCCGCCGGTGAGCACGCAACCGGCTCCGAGCTGATTCTCAATGCCGCCTTCGCGCAAGGTGTCGCGTACATACTTGAACAGTTCGCGCGCGCGTGCTTCCAAAATCTCCGCAATGGTGCGCACGGGCAGGCGACGTGGATCGGGATTGTTGATCTCAATCTCGGACGACTGGGGCACATCGGTAACGACGGCGTTGCCGACTTCGCGCTTCAACTCCTCGGCAAGCGAAGTGGGGATTTCAAGCACCTTGGCCAGATCGTTGGTAAAGTGCGCTCCGCCGATGGGGACCGACGCGGTGAGCACGACAGCGCCTTCAAAGAAGACGATGATGTCGGTTGAATGCGCGCCGATGTCGAGCAGGCAAATGCCGAGTTCCCTCTCGTCGGCTGTGAGCGCGCATTCGGCGGCTGCAATGGACTCAAGCACGGCTTCAGACACCTCGAGGCCCGCCTTGTTGGCGCAGGTGACGGTGCTTTGCCAGGCGCTGCCGGAGCAGGTGGCTACATGCAGCTCAAGCCGCATGTGCGCACCGACCATGCCGAGCGGATCGAAGACGCCAGGCTGGCCGTCGAGAATGTACTGGCGGCGCAGCAGATGGAGAATGGCGCGATCGGGGGGGCGCTCAAACATGCTGGCGTAGTGGATGGCGGCGCGCATGTCTTCCTCGGTAATCTCGCGCATGCGGTTGCCGAGTTTCAATTCGCCGGAGTTGTTGAAGCCGAGCACATGCGGACCGCCTACGCCGGCCATGCAGATGTGCAGGTTGGCGCGCGCGGATTGCTCTGCCTGTTCGAGCGCTGCCTTCACGGCTTTGATTGCGGGGTTGAGCTCGGCGATGAGGCCCTTGCGCATGCCGGCGGAGCGAACCATGCCGTGACCGCGATAGCGCAGTGAGTCCTCATAGAGATCGGCGGCGAGGACGCGCGTCCAGGCGCTACCGATATCGAGGGCGACGATCAGATTTTCTTGCTTCTGGTTCATCGCTATTGCCCGCCTTGTGACAGCGCCGCCAGCGGATGAGTTCGCGCGGCGGAGGTCTGTGGAGTCTTCATCGTTGGTTTGACGGAAGCTTTTTTCATGGCTGCCGATTTTAAAGTCGCCGATTTTTTTGCTGGTTTGATCTTTTGAGCGGCCGATTTTGCGATGGTGGATTTGACTGGGGTTGGATGTGGCTTGGCCGCGGGTTTGGCTGAGTGGGCAGTGGACTGCGCGGTTACGGCGTTATGTGCAGGGGTCTTTGCGCTGTCTGCTGCTGCATCCGATTGCGAATTACTTTCCGCACTCTGGCTGCCGGGGGCCATTTGCAGAACCACCTGTTGGCCGTAGCGGAGGTCGACGGAGGCGAGTTTGGGATACTGCTGGCGCCACTCGGCGATATGCGCCTGATAGCGTTCGTAGCGTTCGCGAAAGTTGTCATCGCCGAAGTGAGCAAGGATGTCCGCGCCCTGCTCGGTCATGAGGACACGCGCGTCTTCCGCATCGGTGAGGTCGATCTCGGAAATTTGATCGGAGTCGTGGTTCCCTGCCGAGTCAAGATCGGACATCATGCGGAGATAGAGGGCAATGCGCTCCTTGCGCGCGCCGGCATCCTGCTTTGCATTGATGCCAGTGACGACGGGAAAGGAGTAATGATGCTCAGCCATGGCCGCGGCAGGCATGTTGAGCAGAACGCCGTCGGCGTCTACCAGGCCGATCTTCGAGCCCTGGCGCGTGAAGGCCACTGGATGCCGCTCGACGATGGATACGCGAATCTGGTCAGGGAGAATGCGCATGACAGTTGCTTTTTGAACCCATGGCAGAGATTCGAGTTGCGTACGCCGCTGCGAGAGCGGGACGAAGAAGATGTTGCGGCCGATGTCTGCGCCGAAGACGGGCAGCAATTCGGGGCGGCTGATCTCGGTGAGGCCGGTGGCTTGAATTGCGCTGGCGCTGTTGATGCGGAACTGCGCATCTTTTTCGAGGTACATCTTGAGCAGGACGGCTGAGGCTGTGACGGTGCAGAGAAACACCAGCGCGGCCAGACCAAGAAAGACGCGGCCCACGGTGGAGGCGGGACGCAACCAAGATGTGCGGGGCTCGCGATAGGCGGGTACGCGGTCGCGCAGGCGAGGTACCTCGTCAGGATCCTGAAACTCAAGCGGCACGCGCGGGGCGCGGCTGCGAACGCCTTCGTCAACCCCTTCGTCTCGGGGCGCATCCTGCTCGACACGCCGGAAGCGAGGCTCCGCGTAGTCTTCCTCTTCCCACTGGAGAGGCCGGGTTGCGTTGATCCTGCTTTGTTTCTTCACGCCCTGAGCAAGGTCGTGGAAGTCGCCAGAGTTCACTATAGCGCGGCGCGGGGGTGCAAATTTTGGTAGATGGGGCGGGGGAATCCGGGGGGTTACGGGGAAGGTCAGTGGTCAGTGGTCTGGGAGGCGTTAGAGCGCGGCGAGGATCTGAGGCGCTAGCTGACTTACGCTGCCGGCTCCGAGGGTCAGGATCAGGTCGCCTTGCTGCGCGGCTGCGGCGACTGCCTGTACAGCGGAGGGAAAGTCTGGGGCGTATTCGACGCGTGGACATTCAATAAGGCTGGCCAGGCGTTCCGCTGTGACGCCGGGGATGGGTTCTTCGCTGGCGGCGTAGATGGGGAGAACGATGACCGTGTCGGCGGCGGTGAAGGCGACTGCGAACTCGCCGAGGAGATCGAGCGTGCGGGAGAACCTGTGCGGCTGGAAGACGACGTGCAGCTTGCGTGGGCCGGATTCGCGGGCGGCGGCGAGGGTGGCGCGAATCTCAGTGGGGTGGTGGCCGTAGTCGTCCACGACGCGCACGCCGCGGGCCTGGCCTCGCAACTGAAAGCGGCGGTCGACGCCGCGAAAGTTGTTGAGGCCGGCGGCGATTTTATCGGGATGCACTTCAAGCTGGCGGGCGATGGCAACGGCGGCCGTGGCATTCAATATATTGTGGCGGCCGGGTACATGAAGCTCAAAAGGTCCGATTGGCCCGGTGGCCGTGCGCACTTGAAAGCGAGAGAGGCTGGCTTCGTTGCCGGGAAGGAATTCGGTGCGAAAATCGGCGGCTTCGCTTACGCCGTATGTCAGCACGCGCCTGCGGACTCGGGGAAGAATGGATTGGAGCAGCGGGTCGTCGAGGCAGGCGGTGATTGCGCCGTAAAAAGGGACACGGTCCATGAATTCAAGGAAGGCGCGTTCGACATCGGCCATGTCGCGATAGCAGTCCATGTGCTCGCGGTCGAGATTGGTGACGACGGCGAGAATGGGCGAGAGCTTGAGGAAGGAGCGGTCGCTTTCATCGGCCTCGGCTACCAAATATTGTGTCGTTCCGAGGCGGGCATTGGACCCGAGCGCGTCCACGCGACCGCCGACTACGACGGTGGGATCGAGGCCTCCGGCCGAGAGGACGGCGGCAACCATGGAGGTGGTCGTGGTTTTGCCGTGCATGCCGGCGATGGCGATGCCGTATTTGAGCCGCATGAGCTCGGCCAGCATCTCGGCGCGTTGGATGACGGGAATCTTGCGGGCATGGGCTTCCAGCACTTCTGCATTTTTTGCGTTGACCGCGGAGCTGGTTACGACGACCGTCGCTGCGCCAACATTGGCTGCGTTGTGGCCTTCGTAGATGGTTGCGCCGAGAGTGGCCAGGCGGTCTGTGGCGGGGCCGCGCCTCAAGTCGGAGCCGGAGACCTTCACGCCCATCGAGAGCATGATCTCGGCGATGCCGCTCATGCCGATGCCGCCGATACCGATGAAGTGCGCGTGCTGGGAGGTTGCGAACATTAGGGTGAAACTTCACTCTAACAGGGGGCGGGGGGCGAGGATCAGAGGTCAGGCAGCGTGTAGTCGAAGTCGTAGAAGTGCTGGCCGCCTTCGATTCGGATGTTGAATGTGCCTGCGATACCTTTGAGCTCGCCTGTTCCCGAGCCGGGCACAACGATCACCTGCATCCTGGGTCCGCTTGCATCCATGGTGGCGAAGTGCTGGAGCGCGAAGCTGCCCTTCTTGCCATTGAGCGTTCCGGTCACTCCTTCGATTGCGACATAACCGGCTACGCCCTGCTTGGGATCGCCGCCAGAGAACATCTCTCCCTTGGTGGTTGCTTCCAGATCGCCTGCAATAACTTTGTCGATGGAAAATCGGCTCAGGCCTTCGGCAGGAGCAGGCGTGAGCGGCTGAACTTTGACGGTAAATGTGCCGTGGGCGTGATGGGGCATCGGAGGTTCCTTTGGCTGGGCTGGTGCGGCTTGCAAGAACATCGCGATGGCGAGAGCGATTGCGGCAAACGGGGGCATTAGTAAGAATTCTACGATGCCGGGAGAGGGAAGAAGCGAGGGTCGAAGTCAAACATTTCAGGGGGGTCGTTGCCAATCCGTTTGAACTCCGGGTGCGCCGGGTTTAGAACGAAATTCGACTCCATTCGATTGACGGCGACGCTCGGCACGCGGAGCACCGCCGTTCGCGCCTCTTGCAACCAGCGGTCGCCGAATCGCTGAGAGTCCGGTATAGGCATCCAGGCTGCGGATTCAATGGGCAGATGGTCGGGAATATAGATTCGCGTAATGGAGCGCGCAGGCAACTTGCGTCCTCCGGCATGAATCAGCGTCTCCAGCACCGCGAGACTGGCATGCTCGGCTGCGTAAACAACGCGCGCGCCGATTCCATGCCAACGGCCCGCGTTGAGAAACGATCCAGTAGTGTCGAATACCTCACACGAGGTTACGTGCATCCGGAATACAACCATCAGACGGGAAATCCGAATTCCAGAGCAGCCAGGATCGACTCGACGGCGCGACCTCCGGCCTCGGTTTTGAGCAGTGACAGCGGCGTGGCGCCTCTAAGCTCCGGATGAGGACTATTGAGCCATTCCGTCGCATCGGTCTCATTGCCCCACACGCGTTCCGCAACAGACAGCACATGGCTCAGTCGCGCGGTAGTCTGACTGGCCTGGTGGCCAAGGGTCTTGCCGGCGCGCTTCCAACTCGAGTCGGGAATCAATTCAGCTCTCAATTTTCCCACGGGCAGCGAAGAGGTGGCCGCGATGCGTTCGAAGAGCTGGGACGCAGATGCCTTGGAAATCCCTTCATGAACCTCAAAAAAAGAAGCGACTGCTGAAGCTGCGCTCGGATGGATGCTGGAAGATCTGCGCCGGGGTTTGCGAGGCTTGGCTGCGATTTCGGGCCGTTGCAGGGTAATCGTGGTATGAGCCATCTTGGCAATTCCTTCTGGTACCATCATACACCACATTTGGGTATCAAATTATACCAATGCGAGAATTTCGCTTTATAGGATTCGTGCCGTAAACCCGGATTCCGGAAAAAGTCGCGGCGAAATATTTTTTGGGGCTGCTCCGCAACCTTTTGAAAGCGCGGTGTTTACACAGGACATGAACGGCACGACGGGCGGGCAGCAAGAGCCAAGCCTTCCTGAACACGATGCCGAAGCGGCCCAGATCATTGGCCCGCTGGAATGGAGGAGTTATGGTTAGCTGGAAGAAGATGATGCTTGGTGCGGCGTTGGTTGCGGGCACGTTGGGAGTGGGAACAGCACCGGCCCATGCAGCCAGATTTGGAGTTTATGTTGGCGGACCGGCTGCCTACATTCCGCCTAGCCCCGGGCCGGGATACGTCTGGGTTGACGGGTATTATGGGCACCCCGGCTTCTGGCGCGCCCCGGTCGTGGGCTTCGGATATCGCTACCGCGGACCGATTTTCCATGATCGCTTTGGGCCGGCGCGCCGGTTTGAGGGGTTCCGCAGGTAGTTTCTGGACATTTTGAGTGCCACGGCCTCTCCTTACCGGAGAGGCCGTGCTGTTTGTGGGGGTGGGCTTTTTACGCAGAAGGCTTAGATCCTTATAGGCCTATGACTCTGCCGGGGGCAGAATATGGTGTAAAAGCCGGCCGGGCAGGCTTATGCTGAGAATCAAGAATAGCGAAGATTAACCGCAACTAATTTTCCCAATTGCGGTCTTAATGATCAGGAACCGGCCGGTTGGGAATGGAGGCCGGAAGTGCTGAAAACGGGGGCGACTCCGGAGCCATGACAGTTATGAGCGGCACAAGGAGAATCTTATGAAGAAGTTCCGGTTGGTGTTGTTTGCGATGCTTCTGGCGCTGCCCTTTGCGGCAGTTGCGAGTGCCCAGGTTGGTGTTGGGGTAGGCGTAGGTCCGGCGGTTGTGGCCGATCCCGGTTACGCGGCTGGATATGACGGGGGTTACTATGGACCTCCGGCCTGCGAGTGGGGCTATTACTCCTATTACCCGTATGCCTGCGCGCCTTACGGCTATTACGGGCCTAACTGGTTTGTCGGCGGCGTGTTCCTTGGCGTCGGCCCCTGGTATGGTTGGGGTCGCGGTGGATACGGCCGAGGCTTCTACGGGGGACGCGGTTTCTATGGCGGCCGTGGATTTGTAGGCGCCGGCGGTGTTCGCGGATATGCTGGCGGTGCGGCACCCCGGGCCGGATATAGCGGCGGAGTGGCTGCTCCCCGAGCTGGATTTAGCGGCGGCGCATCCCGCGGCGGATTTAGCGGCGGCGGTTTCTCAGGCGGCGCGCGAGGTGGCTTCTCTGGCGGCGGTGGCCGAGGTGGCGGTGGCGGCGGACGCCGGTAACTTCTGCGGATAGATTCAACAAAAGGCCCGCTTGCTTAAGCAAGCGGGCCTTTTGTTTGTGTGGGTGATCGTTGGGTAGTACGCCAGAATCGTGACGGCTAAGATTTGTGCTCTCCCCGGTCCGCAAATGCGAGGGACGGGGGCACCCGGCGGAGACTGTAAGAGCTATTCCGTAATTTAGGTAGCGCCGCTCTCCAGAGCGGCTGTGCTGGGGGCGCCCTCGCCGCCAGAGTCAATGTGTGGGCCAGGAGGCCCACATGACAGCCGACCTGGAGGTCGGCGCTACCTGCTTCTGCGATGCTAGTCTCTACGGAACTTGTTGGCTTGTTCGAACTCGTCGCGGAGTTCTGGATTGCGGAGGTTTTCGCGGATGTGGGCGAGGCGCTGCTCGAGTAAATGCAGCGCGTTGGCGACGGCTTCGGTGTTGGTATGGGCAATGTCGCGCCACATGGAGAAGGGGCTGGAGCCGAGGCGCGTCATCTCTCTCAAGGCTCGGCCGCCCACGTCTTTCAGCTCCGGAGCCGTGCCGACTTGCTCTTCGAGCAATGCACTAAGTGCCGTAGCAACGAACTGCGGCAGGTGGCTGACCCAGGCAACGAGTTCGTCGTGACGGGCGGGGTCGAGGTCGATGGTTCTCGAGCCGATCGAGTGGACGAGCTCTCGCCATTGCTTTACTAATTCGGCTGCCTGCGGTGAGCGCTGGGCCTTTGGATCGTCGGTGAAGAGCCAGACTGCGCCGCGAAACAGGTTGGCATCTGCGAGAGATGCGCCGCCGCGCTCCTTGCCTGCCATGGGGTGGCCGGGAAGAAAGCCCGCGCTATCGGGAGTGTTGAAGAGCCGTGTGCCTGCCTCGGAGATGACGCGCTTGGTGCTGCCTACGTCTGTGACCAGATGATCGGGGCCGAGGATGGGAGAGAGCTTCTCCATGAAGTCGAGCGTGGCGTAGATGGGCACGCAGAGCAGGACGACTTGACTTGCTTTTGCGGCTTCAATGGGGTCGGTTGCGATGGAGTCGATGGCGGCCATCTCTAGCGCGAGGTGAGCTTGCTCCGCACTGCGATTCCAGCCGGTGATGGAACCCTTGAAACCAGCCGCGCGCAGCGCCATCCCGGCAGATGTGCCGAGGAGTCCGGTGCCGAGAATGGCGATGCGATCAATCATCGGTTAACGAGTCCGTTTTTTGGGCGGAATAGAATTACGTCTAGTTTCTCCAGACAACAATCGCTCACAGCCCAGTCATCTTCAATGCAGCTTCTGGAAGCCGCGCGCCTTCGAGTTTCAGTTTGGAGGCCGCTGAGCCCATTTCCTTAAGATCGCTATCGGTCAGCTCCAAATCTACAGCGCCGAGATTTTCTTCCAGCCGATGCAGCTTCGTGGTTCCTGGAATCGGCACGATCCACGGCTTCTGCGCCAGCAGCCACGCGAGCGCAACCTGCGCGGGTGTCGCATTCTTGCGCTTGGCAACCGACGAGACCAGCTCGACCAGAGCCATGTTGGCCTTGCGCGACTCGGGTGAAAATCTGGGCACGAGATTGCGAAAGTCAGTGGGATCGAACTTCGTGTTTTCGTCGATCTTGCCAGTGAGGAAACCCGCGCCCAGCGGGCTGAACGGCATGAACCCGATTCCAAGTTCCTCGAGCGCCGGAAGTAGCCCGGCCTCCGGACCGCGCCAGAAAAGAGAATACTCGCTCTGCACCGCCGCGACCGGCTGAACCGCGTGCGCGCGGCGAATGGTCTGCACTCCAGCCTCCGACAGTCCAAAGTGTTTGACTTTGCCCTCTGTAACCAACTCCCTGACCGCAGCCGCCACGTCTTCAATCGGCACGTCGGGATCGACACGGTGCTGAAAAAAAAGATCGATGTGATCGGTACCCAGGCGCTTCAGGCATGCGTCGGCCACGGCCTTTATGTGTTCAGGCCGGCTGTTCGTTCCAGGTCCGCGTTTGCCTGTTACAAGATCGATATCGAATCCGAACTTGGTCGCAATCACAACCTTGTCGCGTATCGGCTTGAGCGCCTCGCCGACCAACTCCTCATTTGCGAACGGCCCATACGCTTCGGCCGTATCGAACAAGGTAACGCCGCGCTCGTGCGCAGCGCGGATCAGTTGAATCATTTCGCCTTTGTCGGCCGGCGGCCCGTAGGCACTGGTCATGCTCATGCAGCCGAGGCCGAGAGCAGAGACTTCCAGTTGCGGTCCTAATTTGCGCTTCTGCATGGTGCTTCTCGTTTCTTTCCGGCAAGTTCCCGCAGGCGAGCCCATGGTAACGGATGGGCTCGCCGGTCTGCGAGCTCGGTTTATCTTACAGCGTTCTCCCCACGGCGGTTGCTATCAGGCGCAGTTCCACCACCAGCTTTTCAAACTGGTCGAGGTAGAGCGTCTGTGCTGCGTCGGAGACGGACTTGTCGGCGTTGGGGTGGATTTCAATCAGGACGGCATCCGCGCCTGCGGCTACAGCGGCCTTGGCCATGGGTGCAACCATGTCTCGGCGGCCTGTGCCGTGGGAGGGATCGGCGACGACGGGCAGGTGAGTGAGTTTGTGCAGGACGGGAATCGCGGCGATGTCCATCGTGTTGCGCGTGGCGGTTTCGTAGGTGCGGATGCCGCGCTCGCAGAGGACGACTTCGTAGTTGCCACCCGACAAAATATATTCGCTGGAGAGAAGCAGCTCCTCGACCGTGGCGGCGATGCCGCGCTTGAGCAGCACAGGCTTCCGTACCTGGCCGAGTTCGCGGAGCAGGTTGAAGTTCTGCATATTGCGCGCGCCGACCTGGAAACAGTCGACATACGGCAGCATGGGCTCGATCTGCGAGATCTCCATGACCTCGGAGACCGTCGCGAGACCATGCGCGTCCGCTGCCTCGCGCATCATTTCGAGGCCGGGGATGCCGTGGCCCTGAAACGAATACGGCGAGGTGCGCGGCTTGTACGCTCCGCCGCGCAGAAAGCCGCCGCCGGCTCGCTGAACGCAGGCGGCAACGGCGTGAAGTTGGGCAGAGTCTTCAATCGTGCAGGGGCCGGCCATGATGGCGACTTGATTACCGCCGATGGTGGCGCCGTTGGCAAAGTGAACGACTGTGCCTTCGGGACGAAAGGCGCGGCCGGCCAGTTTGTAAGGCGAGCTGATGCGATGCACATCCATCACACCGGGGAGGACTTCAAACTTCGAGATGTCCAGCCCGGCGGTGGGACCGACTGCGGCTAAGATGGTTTGCGATTCCCCGGTGGTGCGGTGCGCGTGGACTCCGGACTCCTCCATCACTTCAATCACATTGTTGATCTGTTCTTCGGTTGCAGTTTCAAGCATGGCGACAATCATTAACCTTTTCCTGTCTCGGGTGGCGATGCACCCGCGGCGAGGCCCGGCTCGCTTGCTGCTGCGGCCTGGGCATTATTTCTCTGTGAGGCCAACTCGTTGCGTTGCAATGCACGCATGACGTCGATGATGCGCTCGTAGATGTGCGTGAGTTCAATGTCCGGCAGCGGACCCTGGTTGGCCGCGCGAATGTTTTCGTAGACGATCTTCTCGCGGTTGGGCTCATAGACCGGTAGAGAGGTAGCGGCCTTGAGTTGGCCGACCATCTGCGCGGCGCGCGCGCGCTCATTGAGCAGGTCAACGAGCTGGCGGTCCAGGACATCGATTTGTTTGCGCAGTTCTTCGAGCGTCATACATCAGCCTCTTAAGGGACAGCTTTCAGCTATCAGCCTTCAGCTTTCAGTGAGAACGTGCCAATGCGACCGGTGATGGCTAGGTCTGGCGGGTAAAAAAGCTGTGAGCTGTGAGCTGAAGGCTGCAAGCTTGGGATTGTTCTACCGGGTCAACGCCGCCAGTGGCAGGCGCAGACCCTTGATAAATCGAGCCACTGCGCCGGGCGCTCCTCCGGGAGTCGAGCGCGCGATGAGCTCGACGATTGCGCTGCCGATGACCGCGGCATCGGCGAACTCCGCCACTTGCGCGACGTGATCCGCGTTGGAGATGCCGAACCCCACGGCTACCGGCAGCTTGGACCATCGTTTGATGCGGGCCACGAGCGAGGCGGCGTCGGAGGTCATGCTGCTCTGTGTGCCGGTGATGCCGGTGCGGGAGATGGCGTAGATGAAACCCTGAGAGTGCTCGGCGATGGCCTTCAGCCGCTCGTCGGGACTGGTGGGCGCGGCAAGAAAGATGGGCGCGAGCTTTACGCGGGCTAATTCGGCGAGATACGCATCGGCCTCTTCGACGATCATGTCGGTGGCGAGGACGCCGTCGATTCCGGCGGCTGCTGCGTCGTCGGCGAATTTCGTAAGGCCGTTACGCAAGATGGGATTGAGATAGCTGAAAAGGACTAGGCCGGCTTGCGGACGCGCGGCGCGGATTTCTTTTGCAAGGGCGAGGACGTGGTTGAGATTCGTACCGTGTGTGAGCGACCGCTCCATCGCTTGCTGAATGATGGGGCCGTCGGCGAGCGGATCGCTGAAGGGAACGCCAAGCTCGATCACGTCCGCTCCGGCGTCGATGGCCGCGATGGCGATATCGCGCGTGGCATCAAGAGAGGGATCTCCGGCGGTGAGGTAAACGACTAAACCGGGTGTGTGGCCGGGTTTGTGATCGAAGTGGATAGGCATGATTCTGCGCTCAAATACTCTGGAGCTTCAACTCCCGGGCCAAAATGCCCATGTCCTTGTCGCCGCGTCCAGAGAGGTTCACCACCAGTATTTCATGGGGCGCGAGTGTGGGAGCAACACGCAGAGCCTCGGCCACGGCGTGGGCACTTTCGAGCGCGGGTAGAATGCCTTCCGTCCGGGCGAGTTTGACTACGGCGTCGAGAGCTGAGGCATCGTCGCAGGAGGTGTACTCGGCACGGCCGGTGTCGTGAAGCGAGGCGTGCTCGGGGCCGATGGATGCGTAGTCGAGACCCGCGGAGACCGAATGCGTAATCGCGATCTGGCCGTCCTCATCCTGAAGCACGTAAGAGAATGTGCCTTGCAGCACACCGGGCGCGCCGCCTTGGAAGCGGGCTGCATGATCGCCCAGCGCCGTGCCGCGGCCGCCTGCTTCCACGCCGATGAGGCGCACCTGGCGGTCGGGAAGAAATTCGTAGAACGCGCCGATGGCGTTTGACCCGCCGCCCACGCAGGCAATGATGACGCTGGGCAGACGGCCTTCCTTTTCCAATATCTGCTGCTTCATCTCCTTGCCGATCACGCGCTGGAAGTCGCGCACCATGGTCGGGTAAGGATGCGCGCCAAGAGCGCTGCCGAGGATGTAGAAAGTGTCGCGGACGTTGGTGACCCAGTCACGCATGGCCTCGCTGATGGCGTCTTTCAGGGTCTTCGAGCCCGACGTCACGCTACGAACCTCTGCGCCGAGCAGTCTCATGCGCAGCACGTTGAGTTCCTGGCGAGCCATGTCCACTTCGCCCATGTAGATGACGCATTCGAGGCCGAGCAGCGCGCAGACGGTTGCCGTGGCGACGCCGTGCTGGCCCGCGCCGGTCTCGGCAATGATGCGCTTCTTGCCCATGCGCCTGGCCAGCAGTCCCTGGCCGAGCGAGTTGTTGATCTTGTGCGCGCCGGTGTGGAGCAGGTCTTCGCGCTTCAAATAAATCTTCGCTCCGCCGAGTTGCTCGGTGAGCCGCTTGCAGTAGTAAAGCGGCGTGGGGCGGCCGGCGTAGTTGTGCAGCAGGTCGGCGAGCTCAGCCTGGAATGCGGCATCGGCCTGGGCGATGTCGTACTCGCGCTCGAGTTCGACGAGCGCGGCCATCAGCGTCTCCGGCACATAGCGCCCGCCGTAAATGCCGAAGCGGCCGGGGCGGGATTCGGAGGGGATTGCCGGAAGTATGACCGATGCCATGTGGAAGCTCCTGCCGGTTTAGCCGGACCGTGGGGAAGTTTTAGTGTACTAGGGGTAGAGGAATCAGGGAAAAAGCTCTCTGAGGCTCCGCCGAACGTCATCCCGGTATAGAACTTCGACTCCAGCAATCCGCCCGGAGGCAACATCGACTAAAATCATCCCATCTTTTGGATCTAGTTCAAGAGTTCGATTGTCTGGGTAAGGTTTTGTATCGGGCTCAAAATGCGTGTAGAACGTCGCACAAAAATCATCCTCGCAGGAACAACGCCGCGTAATCATCAATTCAGTGACCTGGGCTGCGAGCAGTGGTTGGTTTGCAGCGAGCAGAAGCGCCTCAAGCTCACGAGCAAAGTCCGGAAGTGCGTCGGGGAGGCTGAAACGGGAGTCGCGGTTACTCATAAATGCTCGCGATAAATTTCGAAATGTTCCAACGATGCATTGCGATGCTAGGTAGATAAGTTTCACATCACGCTGCCTTCTTCACCTGTAGCTTCACTCGCAGCCCCGCAGTGGAAAGCATATTGACCAGCATATCGAGGCCAAATAGCTCGATCTTGCCTCGCATGAGATTGGAAATGCGTGGCTGGGTGACGCCGAAGACGTTTGCTGCCTCAGCCTGAGTGAGGCCTTCGCGCTCAATGTGGCGTTTGAGAGCCAGCATGAGCGAAGAGCGCAGTTTGAGGTTCTCGGCTTGCGCGGAGTTCTTTTCGATTGCGTCCCAGACGCTTGCAAAGCGTTTGCTTTTCATTGATTCAACTCCCGAATCAGTTCCTTGTAGCGCTGCGTGGCAAGTGCGATGTCTTCGGCGCTGGTCTTCTGCGATTTCTTTTGAAAACAGTGGAGGACATAGATCGCGTCTCGAAATTTGGCAACATACATCACGCGAAATGCGCCGACTTTGTCGCGAATTCGAATCTCCCTGACTCCTGCGCCAACCGTAGTCATGGGCTTCCAGTCGTCGGGTTCCTCGCCTTCCTGAACCAGGAAGAGTTGATAACCAGCCTCCCTCCGCGCCGCTTGAGGGAACCTGCTGAGATCAGTGAGTGTGCTGCCGCGAAAATCGATAGACCGTGCATGATTACTCACATCGGTAGTATACAATATTTTGTATATATTGCAAACTCCTGAGTCAGGCCCTTTTGGCCGGGTGCCGGGCGCCCCACATCTCGCTTCTGAGATGCGGGAACGGCAACTCCTGAGTCAGGCTCTTTTCGTGCAACGCGTTGTCTTTTCGCTGAATTGCGAAGCGACCAACACAACCGGCTCCTGATCAGGAAAAGTTGCAATCATGGTCAGGTGGCCGCCCATGGCAGCCACGGTCCGCTGCATGGTGGACAGGCGCGGGTCTTTGCGCTTCTCCAGGCGTGAAATCTGCATTTGGCCGATTCCCAGAGCCTCGGCAACTGTCGCCTGGCTGATCTTGCGTCCCTTACGCAGCTCCGCGAGGGTCATGCGCCGCTTCACTTTAGCGAGCAATTCGGCGCCCCGCTTTGCAATGGCCTCTTGCCGTTTTTTCGGCATGGCGGCAATCACTTCTTCCAACGGAATGGGTCTGTACATTACATTTACTCCTTCGTCTCGAAAGTTTCCAGGTGTTCCCTATACCGCTTGTCGGCCTTTTCGATCAGCCGTTTCTAAAACTTCCTTTCGCTTACCCCGATTTGTCACCGGCGACGAGCAATATCCCATTGCGCCGCGGGTCGAAGGCGAATGCAACCCGCCAAACGCCTCCATCGGCTCTGAAGCGAAGTTCCTTCATGTTGGCGAAGTTCGAATCGTTCAAGGTGTCTACGTCAGGTCGTCCCAGAGATGGTCCAAACTCCCGCAACGGCGCGGTGGCGGCGATCAGTTCGTCCTGCACCGCCTCGGACAGATCGTCGTATTCCGCCAGGAATCTCGGATGGAAGTCGACGGACCAACTCATAATAAATTATGCCACAAAGGGCATTATGCGTAAAAAAGCATTTTCCGAAAATCCCTAAAATTGGGGCGTAGTTCTTTTCCAGTCTCATCGCCGGTAATCGGAAGGGGCTCGGCGTTGTCGGTACTGCCAAATTGCCTGCAGCGTGCCCTCTATATCGATTCTGAGATACGGGATTGAACCGCCTCACGGAGCCTTTTTGAAATGCATTGCGCTACTACGGCTCTTCCCTTTTGTTTAGAGCGTGTAAGGAATCCGCACCCCTGGGGTGCCTGGGGGGAAATCGCGTGTGTTGCGGGTGATGAGAATGCGGCCGGCAGCTTCGGAGGTCGCCTGAATAATGGCGTCCGGCAATTTGATCTTTCCCGCTCTTCGCAGGAGGAATGCACGTTCGGCAACCTCTGTGGGGAGAGGCAGGGTGTAGAAATTGAGCAGGCAAGTGCGTGCATCCGCCTCGTTGGCTGCCGTCGAGCCGGCCATGACTTCCATCCAGGTAATGATGCTGACGGCACGGTCGGAATGTTTGTCGCACTCGGCGCGAGCTTGAGGGATGCCGCGAAGGTAATCGATGAGGATGTTGGTGTCGAACAGAACCGGCGCGCTTACCATTCCGCGCGCATCCTCTCCTGATATGCAAGCCCATCCTCGGGAAAGCCGGACCATGCCCCGAAGGCCGCATGGTTCATCTTCCGGCGGTGCGGAGCGAGAGAGGCTGCGACGGCCTGCCGCACGAACTCGGCTCGTGAGATGGTGAGCTTTTTCGCGACTTGATTGAGCAACTTCAGGTCTTCATCCGGAATGTCAATAAGAGTGCGCATGCTGCCTCCACCGATGATATATATAAAATATATCAAAATAGGACATCTTCATATATCATGCCGGCTGTCCACGTCCAGACTCTTGGTTATTTCCTGCGACCATTTTCGAACCATCTTTTTCGCTTGCCTGAGGGGCAAATGAAAATTCCAAATCCAATGGATTGTGTAATCGAGGTTTGCTGTAAGCCCGCGTTTCCTGCGCTAGATCATCCCACAGAGGGTGACCAGGTACGTATGCGAGCATCCTTCGATCCAACTTCCGTCTTCGAACAGGCAATCGAGGAACACCTGCGGGTGATCGAGACGGTTCATTCCCAGCAGCCGATTCTGGAGCAGATTGCAGCGGAGATGGCGCGCGGCGGATTGACGATGCGACGGGCTCACGCCTCAAAAACTTGAAATTCCATCCAGCCGAGCGACACACGCCGTTCACGGCACACAGCGGTCCACAGCCTTAATGGATTGATTAGAGAAGATTTGGTGCCGAAGAAGGGACTCGAACCCCCACACCCTTGCGAGTACGTGGACCTGAACCACGCGCGTCTGCCAATTCCGCCACTTCGGCACGAGACTCACTCAGCGGA
>Ga0182012_10001451_pt1 | contig 25987 bp, 24 predicted proteins | sample 612S2SmetaG_FD_120486 | JGI IMG/M metagenome (GOLD analysis project Ga0182012, IMG submission 120486) | Permafrost microbial communities from Stordalen Mire, Sweden - 612S2S metaG | ecosystem: Environmental > Terrestrial > Soil > Wetlands > Permafrost | place: Sweden: Stordalen | collected...
CCTCCGCTGTCTCAACGCCAGCCATCGCCTCGGGGAGTTCTGGAAACACCGCCTCAATCACCACGCCAAACAAAACGACCCGCTTTCACTCTGCGCCTGAAAAAGAATTTTGTCTCACACCCTGATGTGGTTGATTCGCAAATAAGGGGTTGAATTTCACCGGGACACCCCCTACCCTGCAGGCCATGGAAACGTCACAGTTGATGCAATATCTTCCGATTCTGTTTCTGCTGGCAGCCGCCGTCGGCTTTGCGGGCGGGACACTCGCGGTGTCCGTGCTGCTGGGCAAGTTCGCCAAGACCTCGCCGGCGAAGGATGCGGCGTATGAGTGCGGCAAGGACCCGATTGGCACCGGCAGCAGCCGTTTCTCCGTGAAATTTTACCTGGTGGCCCTGCTCTTCGTGCTGTTTGATATCGAAGTGGTGTTCATGTATCCGTGGGCCGTGGTGTACAAGGACATGCTGGCGGATCACGCCACGCGCAATTTAATTCTAGCCTCCATGCTCACGTTTCTCGGCATTTTGTTTGCCGGTTACATTTACGCGTTGAAAAAAGACGCGTTGAACTGGAAGAATTGATAATTTGGCGCCAGCAGGAACCATTGGCTGGCGCATTTTGATTTAGGCTTCCAAACTTGGCTGCTCCAGCAAGCGCCGGTCTTCGGTGGCAGTTTTTATGGCATCAATCAAATTCGGCACGAGCGGCTGGCGCGATATCATCGCCCGGGACTTCACTTTCGACAATGTCCGGCTCGCCACCCAGGGAATTGCGGATTATCTAAAGGCTGAACTGGCCGATCCCGCCTCCCCCATTCACGGCTGCAAGCCGGTGGTGATTCTGGGGCATGACACCCGCTTTCTGGGACCGGAATTTTCCCTGGCCGCCGCCGAAATTCTGGCGGCCAATGGCATCGAACCCTTGCTCTGCGACCGCGACACCCCCACGCCGGTGATCGCCCACACGATCCGCCATCGCCAGGCGATTGGCGGCATCAACATGACTGCCAGCCACAATCCGGCGGAATACCAAGGCCTGAAGTTCTCCACTTACAATGGCGCGCCGGCCACGCCGGAGGTCACCAAACAAATCGAGGCGAACATCGCTCAACTTCAAGGCCAAAACTGGTCGTTCACCAAGGGCGTGCCGATTGGAACCTTTGCGGCGAAGCGCATCAATCCCCTGCCCGACTATTTCAAGCAGATCAACAAGCTGATCAAGTTCGCCGTCATTAAAAAAGCGAAACTGAAGGTGGCGGTGGATTTGTGCTATGGCACGGGCCATGGGTATTTGGATGTGCTCCTGGCCAAAGCCGGCGCCAAGGTCACGCTATTTCATAACGAATTGAATCCGCTCTTCGGCGGACATCATCCCGAACCGAATGCCGCCAATATGGCGGAAGTCAGCAAATTTGTCCGCAGTGGCAAAGCCAGCATCGGCCTTGGCCTCGATGGCGACGCAGACCGGTTTGGCATTGTGGACAAGGATGGCACGTGGCTGACCCCGAACCAGGTGCTCGCGCTGGCCCTCTATCATTTGAAGAAAAACCGTGGCTGGACCGGCGCGGTGGTGCGCACTGTCCCCACCAGCCATCAAGTAGACGCCGTGGCGGAATTGCTGGGCGTGAAAGTGCATGAGACGCCGGTGGGCTTCAAATACATCGGCGCGCTCATGGAAAGCGAGCCCATTATTGTGGGCGGCGAGGAATCCGGGGGCTTGAGCGTGAAAGGTCACGTGCCGGAAAAAGACGGCATCCTGGCCTGTCTGCTCATGGCGGAACTCGTGGCCACCGAGAAGAAATCGTTGGGACAGATTTTGCAGGACCTGGCGAAAAAGACCGGCGAATTTTACAGCGACCGCATCAATGTGAGCTTCGCGCCCGAGAAAAAGGACGCATTGCTGAAGAAACTCGGCGGCGGGCTGGAGACCATCGGGGCGTTCAAGGTGGAGAAATTCATCACGACTGATGGCTTCAAGTTTCTGCTGCCGAACCGCGAGTGGGTGGCGTTTCGCGCGAGCGGCACGGAGCCGTTGATTCGCTGCTATCTGGAAGCCAAGACGAAGGCGAATTTGAAGAAGCTGGACGCGGCCTGCCGCGCGTTGCTCGCTTAAACTTCAATTCTCCCACGCCGCAAGTCAGTAAACATTTCCAGTTCAATCCTCAACAAGGATGGGCTGGTATTGGCGGTTGTCATTGAAAATAAACGTGTTATCTTCCAGCCATAATTTTCAATCAACTTGCTATGCCACGTTTTAATTATTCCAGCGCCCGGTTAGCGTGGGTTGGTTTCCTAGCGGCCTTGGGGCTGGCGGTCGGTGGTTGTGAAAAGAAAATCACGGCACCCCCGCCACCCCCGCCGCCGGAAGTGCAGGTCATGACTTTGGCCACAACCAATATGCCGGTGTTTGAGGAATGGATTGGCACGCTGGATGGCTTTGTAAACGCGCAGATTCACGCGCAGGTTTCCGGTTATTTGCTCTCGCAAAATTACACGGAAGGCAGCTTAGTAAAGAAAGGCGATTTGTTGTTCCAGATTGATCCCCGGCCATTTCAGGCGCAGCTCGATCAAGCCCAAGCCCGGCTGGCGCAAGACCAGGCGCAGGCGGGCAAAACGGAACTGGACGTGAAACGTTACACGCCGCTGGCCCAGGAGCAGGCCATCAGTGACGAGCAATTGGTCAACGCGGTGCAGGCCAACCTGGCGGCGGTGGCGCAGGTCAAGGCCGACGAGGCGGCGGTGGAGGTGGCGCAATTAAATCTCGCCTACACCAAAATCACCTCGCCCATTGACGGTCTCGCGGGCACCGCCCTGGCGCAAACAGGCGATCTCGTCGGTCCCGCCGGCAACGTGCTGACCACCGTTTCAACCCTGAACCCGATCAAGGCTTATTTCCAGGTGAGTGAGCAATCTTATCTGTCATTTTGGCGCAAGCTCACCGGCGAATCCTCGGCAGGAGCCGATTTTCCGTTGCAATTAGTGCTGACGGATGGCTCGGTTTTTCCCGCGCCGGGGAAATTTTTATTCGCGGACCGGCAGGTGAATCCGAACACCGGCACCTTGCAAATCGCCGGACTATTTCCCAATCCAGACAACGTTTTACGCCCCGGACAGTACGCGCGGGTGCGGGCGCAGACCCATACCCTGACCAATGCGCTGGTGGTGCCGCAGCGGGCGGTGGCCGAACTGCAAGGGGCCTACCAGGTGGATGTGCTGGACGCGACCAATTCTGTCCACTTGCAGAACGTGCAGGTGGGGGATCAAATCGGCGCGAACTGGGTCATCAAGAGCGGCCTCCAGGCGGGCGACCGGATTCTGGTGGAAGGCACCCAAAAAGTGAAAGAGGGCACGGTGGTGACTCCGCAACCGTTTGGCGCACCCGGAACGGCGACGCCGGCCAGATGATGTAAGGCACCCAGCACCCCGGCGAACCAGCCATGTATAAATTTTTCATCAACCGCCCGATTGTCGCAATGGTCATTGCGATCCTGACGGTGATCATTGGCCTGGTTTCCATGGTCAGCCTGCCGGTGGCGCAATTCCCGAGCATCGTACCGCCGGAAATCCGCATTCAGACCACCTTCCTCGGCGGGGACGCGCAGACGCTGGCGCAATCCGTGGCCACGCCCATTGAGGAGCAAATGAGCGGGGTGGACAACATGAATTACATGTACTCCGTCAGCGCCAACAATGGCGTGATGCGGATGGGAGTGAATTTCGATGTCAAGACCGACCCGAACATTGACCAGGTCCTGGCGCAACTCCGCGAAAACCAGGCGGCCGCCCAGCTCCCGCAAGCGGTGCAGGCCTATGGTGTCACCCTGTTGAAATCGCCGACCAGTCCAATGCTGCTGATCGCGCTGACCTCGCCCAAGGGCACGCACGACGCCACGTTCCTCGCCAACTACGCCTACATCAACCTGGTGGACCAGATCACCCAGGTAAAGGGGATCTCCAACATCAATGTTTTTGGTGCCGGTCAGTATGCGATGCGGTTTTGGGTCAAACCCGACCAGCTCGCGAAGCTGAACCTGACCGTGAGTGACATCATTACCGCCATTAACGCGCAGAACACGGTCAATCCGGCGGGATTGGTGGGCGGTCCGCCCACGCCCCACGGCCAGGAATTCACCTACTCCATCACGGCGCAGACCCGGCTGGTTTCCGAGGCGGATTTTGGCAACATCGTCGTGCGCGAGAATGGCGATGGCTCGGTGGTGCGGTTGAAGGATGTCGCCCGGGTGGAATTGGGCGCGCAGTTGTACAATTTGGTCGGGAAATTGAATGGCAAACCAGCGGCCATCTTGGCGATTTATCAATTGCCGGATTCCAACGCACTGGACGATCAGAAAGCCGTGCTCAAGCTCATGACCCAGCTCAAGCAGAAATTTCCGGCGGATTTGGATTATGTCATTTCCCTGGACACGACGCAGGCTGTGTCAGAGGGTATGCACGACATTCTGCGGACGTTGTTCATCGCCCTGGCGCTGGTGCTCGTTGTGGTGTTTGTCTTCCTTCAGGGCTGGCGCGCGGCACTCATTCCCATGCTCGCGGTGCCCGTCTCGCTCATTGGCACCTTCGCCTTTTTCCCACTCTTCGGCTTCACGCTGAACACTCTGTCGCTCTTTGGCATGGTGCTCGCCATTGGGCTGGTGGTGGATGACGCCATCGTGGTGGTCGAGGCCACCGAGCGGCACATTGATGAAGGGATGGATCCCAAATCTGCGGCGCTCAAGGCCATGCACGAGGTGGCGGGGCCGGTAGTTTCCCTGGCCCTCATTCTCGCGGCGGTTTTCCTGCCCACTATTTTCATCGCGGGCATCACCGGGCGGCTATACCAGCAATTTGCCGTGACGATTGTGATCTCGGTGGTGCTGTCCGTATTCAACGCCCTGTCCCTTAGCCCCGCGCTGGCGGCGATGCTGTTGAAGCCCAAGGACAAAACCAAACCCCGCGGTTGGCTCGGAAAGTTTTATGACGGGTTCAACCATTGGTTTGACCGCGGCCGGGATGGTTATATGCGCGTTGCCGGCGCGCTCGTTCGCAAAAGCCTGTTCACGGGGTGCCTGTTACTCGCGATTCTGTCGGTGGCCTTGGTGCTCGGCGCGCGGCTGCCCACCGCTTTCCTGCCGGTGGAAGACCAGGGCTATGCTTTTGTGGTAGCCCAATTGCCCTATGCCGCCTCGCTGGAGCGGACCGACGCCGCCTGCAAAAAAATCGAGGATATCATTCAAAAGACGCCGGGCGTCAAATACTGCACCACGGTGGAAGGCTTCAGCCTGTTGAGCCAGGTGCAGGCCACCTATAACGCGTTTTTCTTCGTCACCCTCCAGCCGTGGGCGGATCGAACCAAGGTCTCCGAACAAATTACGGCGATTCAAGGACACCTTAACACCGAGTTATCCAAACTCCCAGAGGCCTCGGTATCGGCCTTCTCACCGCCTTCGATCCCTGGCGTGGGCACCTCCGGCGGTTTCACCATGATGCTGGAAGACCGCTCCGGCAGCCAGAACCCCGTCTTTCTCACTGAAAACGTGAATAAATTCATGGCCGCCGTGCGCAAACGCAAGGAAATCGCCGGCGTGCTCACCACCCACCTGCCGGATGTGCCGCAAGTGTACGTGAAGGTGGACCGGGACAAGGTCCTGAAGCTGGGCGTCTCGCTCAGTGATGTGTACAGCACCATGCAAACCTTCATGGGGGGGAACTTTGTCAATTATTTCAACCGCTTTGGCCGGCAATGGCAGGTGTACGTGGAGGCGGAGGACCAGTACCGCGCCCGGGCGGAGAATCTGCTGCAATTTTATGTGCGCAACAACCAGGGTCAGCCCGTGCCCCTCTCGGCCTTTACGGAGATCCAGCGGCGCACGGGGCCGGAGTTCGTGATGCACTACAACGAATATCCCTGCGCGCAAATCAACGGCTCGGCGGCCCCGGGTTACAGCTCGGGCCAGGTCACCAAGGCCCTGGAGGAAGTGTTTGCGCAAACCATGCCGGCGGGCATTGGGCACGATTATTTCGGCATGTCCTTCCAGGAACAGCAGGCGTCGAAAGGCGTTTCGCCCATCCAGATTTTCACCCTGTCCCTGCTCTGCGTGTTTTTGATTCTGGCCGCCCAGTTTGAAAGCTGGTCCCTGCCCATGAGCGTTTTGCTGGGCACGCCCACGGCGATTTTCGGGGCGTTTCTCGCCCTGACCCTGCGCGGCTTTCAAAATAACGTGTACGTGCAGATCGGCATGATCATGCTGATCGGTCTCGCCGCTAAAAACGCCATTCTCATCATTTCCTTTGCCAAAACCGAATACGAAAAGGGCAAGTCCATCGAGGAGGCCGCGCTGACCGGCGCGCGCATCCGGTTGCGCCCGATCCTCATGACCTCGTTTGCCTTCATTCTCGGCTGCGTGCCGTTGTGGATTGCAACCGGTTCGGGTGGGGTGTCGCGCGAAGTACTGGGGACGGTGGTTATTGGCGGCATGTTGGGGGCCACGTTTGTGGATATCTTTATTGTGCCGGTCACCTTTACGATCGTCGAAAAAGTCATTTTACGATTCAGCAAAAAGACCCGGCTGGCGCACGCCGCGCCGCCCCCGCCGGAGCCCACCGGATGAACCTCATGCTCCACCGTTTAATATTCTTCGTTCAGAGTCACGCCATCAATGGCCTGGGAAGGCTTGGGGCATTGGGCTTCGGGATTTGGGTCGCCTTTCTGGCTGGCTGCGCGGTCGGGCCGGATTACCAGCGCCCCGCAGCCCCGGTGCTCAATCCCGCCGCCTTTCGCGGGGCCGCTGCTTCGGACACCAATTCCCTGGCCGATCTGCCCTGGTGGCAGGTGTTTCATGATGACACCTTGCAAAGCCTGATTCGCACCGCGCTGACCAACAACTACAACGCGCGCATTGCGGTCACCCGCGTGGAACAGGCGCGCGCCGGTGCGGCCCAAACCCGCGCGCAGTTGTTTCCCCAATTGGATTACGGGGTTTCCGCCGGCACGGGAAAAAATATTGCCAGCGACAGCCCCTCCCCCACCGGCAAGCGAGGGTCCGTCTTTTCCGCGGACGTGACCGCGACGTGGGAGTTGGATTTGTGGGGCCGCCTCCGCCGGCTGAACGAGTCCGCCCGGGCCCAATACCTGGCCAGCGTGGAAGCGCAGCGCGATGTAAGGATCTCACTGATCGGCCAGGTGGCGCAAAACTACTTTCAACTGCTGGCCTTGGACCGGCAGCTTGACATCGCGCGCGAAAGCACCAATTCCTATGCCGACAGCCTGAAAATCTTCAACCAACGCCTGCAAGGCGGCGTCGCCTCCAAGCTGGACACATCCTCGGCCGAAGCTTTGATGCATGCGGCGGCGGCGACCATTCCCGAACTGGAGCGTCAGGTGGCTTTGCAGGAAAACCAACTGAGTCTGTTGCTGGGGCTGGAGCCGGGCGCCATTATGCGCGACCGCAGCGCGCTGGACCGCCAAGCCCCGCCCGAAGTGCCGGCCGGTTTGCCCTCCACCCTGCTGGAGCGGCGGCCTGACATTCGGGAGGCCGAGCAGCAATTGCGCTCCGCCAACGCGCAAGTGGGCGTGGCGAAGGCGGACTTTTTTCCGCAACTGAATCTCACGGGCCTGCTCGGCGAGGTTAGCCCCGAGACCTCGTTCTTCACCTCCGGTGGGGCGTTCGCCTGGGGCGCGGCCGCCGGGCTGACCGGGCCACTGTTTCATGCGGGACAATTGCGGGCGCAGTATGCGCAAGCCCGGGCCGTGCGCGAACAATTCGCGCTGCAATACCAGTCCACGGTGTTGAACGCGTTCACGGAGGTATCCGATGCCTTGATTTCCCGGTCGCAACTGGCTCGGGCGCGCGCGGAACAAACCCGCGCCGTGGCGGCTTACCAGGAGGCGGTGAAACTTTCGATGGAGCGTTATCGCCTTGGGGAGGCGGATTATTATCAAGTGTTGCAGGAGCAACAGCTCCTCTTCCCGGCCGAAAACACGCTGGCGCAATTTCAAGTCAACCAACTGCTGGCCATCGTGCAGCTCTACCAGGCGCTCGGCGGGGGCTGGAACACCGACGTTGACAAAGTTATGTAACCTGTCAGTAAACGGTTGAAGTCCGTACTAAATCCAGTTCGGTCACCAACTTGAAAGTGAACGAATATAAGCTACTTGCTGCATGACCAGTGTATTTGAAACTATTCAAGACAATACTCATGTTGGTTTGTGCGAATCGTTAACCTAGCATTAAATTTCTTTTCAAATTTTGCCTTTAGCACTTGGAATTTAGACTGAGATGCTGGGCTTTCTGAAGTTATAATCCAGCAGAAAAATCGCTTTGTTAAACCGGAAAGCCTAAAAATTTCAATTGTTGATTCTAATTGCTTTAAGGCGTGCTCAACATTACAGCCCTTTAACTCGACGTAGTGCTCATTAGCACGCCAATCAACAACAAGAAAATCGCAAAGTTTGCAACCTGGTTTTTTAATTATTTCGCGAAGTCCAGAACATCCATCGATTGAAAAGCGCACTATTGCCCGCTTGTTTGGATTCAAAAAACTTATTTTACGGCCTTTTTCAGCACAAACAATAAACTGCCCATTGCTTTTGTGAGCACAGTGGCAAGGAATTTCAATTTTCATTCAACGTCACTCAAGGCATCAAGTTGTTCTGCCAATTCAGCCGATACATCATCGATTGCACGACCATCAATCAGACCAGTTTCAGGGTCAATTATTGAGCGACATCCCCTAGCATCCATGTAATACGCACCGACCTTACTTGGATTGAGCGCCTTAGATTTAGGTACTATTTTAGAAACTTTAGATAAAGCTTGTCCTGTTGGATTTGCATCATAAAGTTGGCCTGCCTTAAGGAGGACATTGGCCGTACTCAAAACATAAGGACTATGAGTAGTAACGAAAAGATTAAGACTTCCATTTAACGCGTTAAAAGCCAACGCAATTAATTCCACCATCGACCTCTGGGAGGTTGGAAAAAGATGCGCTTCAGGCTCTTCGATAAACAACGATGTTTTTGACAAATGCAAAGGTTTCATTACGCGGTCAATATACATCCTTAGTAAGAAAACCAAAGGCAAGCTTTCTTGCTGGCCGGACGACCAAAGTATGGTGGAAAGCTTCCTGCCATTAGAAACTTTTATGTAATCCTTTTGCGATTCTCGATAATAGCTTCCGCTTAACAGGCGCTCAGCAATTTGGGCGGCTAATTGTGAAAACTCACTGGCTTTAACAACTGTTTGGCTGGTTTTAGACCCCTTTAATCTTGCTAAATATTTTCCAAATTTACTTACGAATGGATCTACAGTTGCAGATTCAAAGAACGAAACCATATCCTTTTCGACTTGTGCATAAAAGGAGCGACCAGCGGGAATGAAACGAGTATTATAAACAGAATTACCACGCAATTCCTCGCTTCTACGTTTTAAAAACATTTGCTGAATTTGCGATCTTTGAAAAGTAATCTTGGAAAGATCATCTTCGTTTTGCACCTTCTTGGCGGCGGAGAACTCGCTGCGAATTTTCGCAAATTCATCAATTTGAATTTTAGGTAATTTAAGTTTCCAAGCAGAACTCGGCTCTCCAGAATGCGTTAGTGAAATGCAATTTTCGCCAATTGCGTATGTGATTGAAGTTATTCCATCCTGGCGATTAGGCTCAGGCAAATAATTTTCAAAAAGTTCCAGCAATTTCGGCTCTGGAGAAGTCTCGTCGTTGATTGCAAGCTGAAACAATTCTAAATTTATCGACTGAAAATAATAAAGCAGTTTTGCGGTCACACTCTTGCCAACGCTCTGTGGGCCGATCAAAACTGTGAAAGGTTTCACATCCAATTCTAGATGTGAAATACCCTTAAAGTTTTCAATTGTGATTCGCTCGGTTGCCATTTAATTTTTGATTTAACAGGACTTAAATTAATACTGCAATAATCTTTAACAGCTTTATACCTTTGCCATAACAGTATCCGATTTTAGAAGTTTTTCAATAATTTGCACAAACTCACGCCAACACGAGCTCCGGCTCCACCCACTTGTTGTGTTCCTTGATGAGGTCCACCAAGCGGTCCACAGCCTCGGCTTCCGGAATGTTGAATTTGATCGGCGTTTTGCCGACGTACAAATTAATCTTCCCGGGCGCGCCGCCCACGTAGCCGAAATCGGCATCCGCCATTTCACCGGGGCCGTTCACGATGCAGCCCATGATGGCGATTTTCACGCCCTTTAGGTGCTCGGTGCGCGTCTTGATGCGCGCGGTGACGGTTTGCAAATTAAAGAGCGTGCGCCCGCAACTCGGGCATGCGACATAATCTGTTTTAAAGGACCGGCACCCGGCGGCTTGCAAAATATTGTACGCCAGGCGCAGGCTCTGACCGCCGCCAGCCTCGCCCCGCACCAGAATGGCATCGCCGATGCCATCCGCCAGCAAGGCGCCGATTACCACCGAGGCCCGGAGCAACGCGATCTTTGGCTCCAGCGGCACCGGCGCGAAGGTCAGGCAGTCCTTCAACAGAATGGGATTGTTGCGGCCCAGGCGTTTGAGCTTGGCGGCCAGCAAACGGAAGGCCGTAATCGCGGGCAGGTTCACCCCGTCGTTCACCGTCACCAATTGCGTCTCACAGTTAATATCAAAATCGGTGGTCGGGTCCAATTCCGCGATGTTCAGGTCCTCGTAAACCGCCTCCGGCCGCACGTCATCACGCGGGCGGATTTTGGGCGCGACTTTGTCCCAGGTGGCCTGGGTGACCACCACGCGGATCAATTGCTCGCCGCCGCAGTTCACCGTGTCATTGAGCGCAATTTCCGGCGTCTCCCGGCGTTCAAAATGGAAGGGGTCAAACGACACCTCCACGCCAGCAAGGGGATGGCGGGTGTTGGCGAGCAGCGGAATCTGGGCCAGCAAATCGTTGCACACCTCAATTTCGCGGGGGCTGTCCTCGGTGAGGGAAACCCGAATCGTATCGCCCAGACCGTCCGTGAGGAGCGAGCCGATGCCAATGGCGCTCTTGATGCGGCCATCCTCCCCTTCCCCGGCCTCGGTGACGCCCAGGTGAATAGGATAATTCCAGTCCGGCCCCTCCTGCTCCAGCCGGGCCACCAGCAGGCGATAACATTCGATCATCACCTTCGGGTTGGACGACTTCATCGAGAACTTGAAGTTGTGGAAATTGTGCTTCCGGGCAATGTGCGCGAATTCCAGGGCGCTCTCCACCATGCCCAGCGGCGTGTCGCCGAAACGGTTCATGATGCGGTCGCTGAGCGAACCGTGGTTGGTGCCGATGCGCATGGCGCGATTCAGGCGGATGCATTCCAGGACGAGCGGCGTGAATTTCTCCTTGATGCGCCCCAGCTCCGCCAGATATTGTTCGTCTGTATATTCCTTGATGGCGAACTTCTTGGAATCGGCGTAATTGCCGGGGTTGACACGGATCACCTCGACCCATTTCACGGCCTCCATGGCGGCCTCGGGTTTGAAGTGGATGTCGGCCACAATAGGCACCCGGCAGCCGCGCCGGCGCAACTCGGCAACGATGTGCTGCAGATTGGCGGCGTCCTTCACGGTCGGGGCGGTGATGCGGACAATCTGGCAGCCGACCGCGACAAGGTCCAGGGTTTGCTGGACGCTGGCAGCGGTGTCCATCGTGTCGCAGGTGATCATGGACTGGCGCACGACCGGATGGTCGCCGCCCATGATTACGCCGCCGTTTTTGGGGTCACCAATGACGATCTCGCGGGTTTTACGGCGGTGGAAATTAAACGGGGATTCGCAATAGCGCATGGGAAATTTATTTGTTGGGGGCGAAGACCACCGGCACATCATGGTCGGCGCGGGAACTGCGGACCCAGTCGCCGGTGTCAAAGAAAGCGAGGTAAAGCATGAGCCCAATCAACATCGCGGCAAAGCCGGTCTGGATGAACTGCAAAATCTGGTTGCTGACCGGCCGACGGCGGATGACTTCGAGTAGAGAAAGCAGAATATGCCCGCCATCCAGCACCGGCAGCGGCAGGAGATTGAGGAGAGCAAGATTCACATTCATCACGACGCTGAACCACAAGACCCGGCGCCAGCCGTCGTCGCTCTGAAACAGGTTGCTGTAAACCCGGATGATCATGACCGCCCCGCCCAGTTGCTGGACGCCAATCTCACTCTTGGGAGAGAATAGCGCGTGGAAGGTGCCCATGATCTGGCCCACGCTGGTTTGAATTTGTTCGAACGGGCTGGGATAAACCAGGCTGACGTTGGTTTCCACCTGGAGGGAAACGAAACCCAGCATGGGCGGACTATTGGTCGGTTGCAACGGTTTCACGGCCCGCAAGGTGCGGTCAAATTGTTCTTTCCCCCGCTTGATGGTGAGCGTGACGGGGGTGGGCGCGCGGTTGGTCCAGGAGTTTTCCAATTCGAGGACAGGATTGAAGCTATAGAGATGCTGGCCGTTTAGGGCGATGATTTCATCCCCCGTTTTTATGCCCGCCAGGGCCACGGGACTGTTACTGGCAATGTCGAGTACCACGGACTTCGCGGCGGAGGCGATCAGAATCTGGCGCAGGGCCTTGCGCTCGTACCACTTCGTGGGTTTGTGAATGGGTACCGGATAGGCCATGGCTTCCTTGCCATCGCGCACGTACTTGATGGGGATGTTGGTCCCCTCGCTGGTGACGATGCGCCACTTCACGCTGTCCTGGGTGAAAGCATCAAAATGCGAGACGGCATGGCCATCCACTTCAAGAATCGTGTCCCCCGGCTGAAGCCCGGCCAGGCCGGCGGGACCAGCGGGATCCACCCAGCCAATGACCGTGGAATCATCCACTTCGTTGCTAGGTTTGCCCACGCCCCAAACGATCACGGCAAAGACAAACGCCAAGCCGAAGCTAAACAGCGGCCCGGCGAAGGCCACGATAATTTTATCCAAAGCGGAGACATTAGGCAGCGGGAGGGCTGTTTCCTCGGTTTTGCCCTCAATCGCCTCCATGGTGGCCATTTGCGGGAGCTGCACATAACCACCCGCCGGAATCCAGCCCAAGGCATATTCCACGCCGCCGATTTTCTTTTTCCAAATGGGGGTGCCGAACCAGATGGCAAACCGGTCAATGCGCAACCCACGCCATTTGGCCGCCAGGAAATGCCCCAGCTCGTGAACCCCAATTAGCAGGTTAAACAGCAGGACTACTTCGAGTCCGATAAAAATATATCTTAAAATTGTCATGTTAACAGATGCATCTGAACGGCTTGATTACTATAACCAATTTTCTCGCCACCGCAATCACGGAGAAAACCCGGTTTCCGAATGAAATTGGGGAGGGACACCGGTCCAAGGGGGTATTTCCCAGGCCTCACTCCCCGGCCGCCGTGCGGCGTGCCCAGGCATCCGCCGCCAAAATCTCCTCGAGCGTTGGCCGGGCCAACACCTGATGCGCTTCCATGGTTCGGCGGACGGTTTCGGTGATTTGCGGGAAATTGATTTTGCGATTCACGAAAGCTTCGACCGCTACTTCGTTGGCCGCGTTCAATACGGCTGGCAGGGTGCCGCCGGTTTCCCCGGCCTGCCGGGCCAGTTCGATGGCCGGGAACCGATTCGTATCCGGGGCTTCAAAGGTCAGCGAGCCAATCCGGGCGAAATCCGTTTGCACCCTATCACTGGCGGCGCGGTCGGGATATGTGAGGGCATACTGGATGGGCAGGCACATGTCCGGGGTGGATAATTGCGCGATCAGGGAGCCATCCACAAATTCCACCATGGAATGAACAATGCTCTGCGGATGCACCACCACGCCCACCCGGGCCATTTCGACATCAAACAGCCAGCGCGCTTCGATCATCTCGAGGCCTTTGTTGAACAGGGTGGCAGAGTCTATGGTCACTTTGCGCCCCATGACCCAGGAAGGGTGTTTGAGCGCGCGTTCCACGCTGATGCTGGCAAAGGATTCCTTGGGCCAGAGCGCGGCGTCGCGGAATGGTCCGCCCGAGGCGGTCAGCCAGAGCTTGCGCACGGAGGCGGACGGCTTGCCATCGAGACACTGAAAAATCGCCGAATGCTCGCTATCCACGGCGAGGACGCGCACGCCATATTTGCGGGCCTCGTTCATGACGATTTCGCCGGCCATGACCAGGATTTCCTTGGAGGCCACGGCGATGTCTTTACCCGCGCGGATGGCGGCCAGGGCGGGTTGCAGCCCGGCCGTGCCGACGATGGCAATCAATACAATATCCGCCGAGGGCAGCGTGGCCAGCCGCAGCAATCCTTCCGCGCCGCCATAAACCTGGGTGCCAGTGCCGAAATCGCCCTTGAGGGTGGCCGCCTTGGCTGGATCGGCCAGGGAAATCGCCTCGGGCCGGTGTTTGAGGGTTTGTTCCAGCAGTAAGGCGGCATTGTTGCCCGCCGCGAGGCCCACCAGCCGGATGCGGTCCGGCAGGTCCTCCGCCACTTTAACTGTACTGGTGCCGATGGACCCGGTGCTGCCAAGGAGAACTACGTTTTTCATGATTGAGAGTTACAAAGCACTTTGTGCGAATGTTGCCAGCCAGCTCAGACGCTCGTCAACACATGCCGCAAATACAGATACATGATGGGCGCGTTGAAGAGGAGGCTGTCGAGCAAATCCAGAATGCCGCCGATTCCCGGGAAAAAGTGTCCGGAATCCTTCACGCCCGCCTGGCGCTTGAACAAGGACTCGATCAAATCCCCGATCACCGCCGTGGAACTGAGCACCACACCCAGAATGATGGCGTGAACCAGGCTCATGCCGGCCATTTTATCCCCCAAGAAATGAGTGAAGACGACGCTGGCCAGCGTGGAGACCACTATGGCTCCGCCAAAACCTTCCCACGTCTTGCCCGGACTGATGCGCGGAATCATCTTGTGACGTCCAATCAAGGAACCCACCGCATAGGCTCCCATGTCGCTGAATTTGGTGACCAGGATGAAATACAACACGTAATATTTGCCGTCCACGCCCGGGAAAAAGTTGATTTTCTGGATGAAGTTCAACAACCAGGGAACGTACATCAGGCCCAAAAGAGTGGTGCCTATCGCGGCGATGCCGGTGGAGCAGGAGCGGGAGACAAATTGGCGGACACACAAGCCAAGAACGAACAAAATCAGGAAGCTGGACTCGAAATCATTTACCCGGGAGGGGGAATTGTTCAATCCGAGGTGCCCGGTAACATTCAAAAAGGTGCCCACCATGAGCAACACTCCTCCGGCGAGACCGCACCATTTGAAACAATACAAATTGCAACCGGCGGCCAGGCCGTAAAACTCCGCCAGTCCCGCCACGGCCAGCACCACCATGATCAGGAGGAAAACGCCATTGGAGAGGACGGGATGGCCGGAGAACAATGACGTGAGAATCACCGTCCAGAGAATCACGGTGGTGATCAACCGGCGGAAAAAAATCTGCGCTTTAGATGGTGTCGGCGCCGCAGCGGCCACATTGGACATCCGGCGGAAAGTAACAGGCGGGCGGGCGGTTGCCAATTCGCAATTGCAAAAACCGAGGGTTGAAGAGATGCTGCTCAAGGGGTTAATTCGTTAATTGGCTAATTTGCTAACTTGTTAAATGATTTATTTATAGTCACTTGCGTGTTTTTAAAAGGGCAACGCCAGACGGGGAGGGTGAAAAAAGTTCGCGAAACTTCAAGATTTCCCCCGAGATCGGGCGGGGATGGCGACGGGCGCGGGCATGAGGGTGCGGCACCTGGTCAGTGACGAGGAGGGCGGCCATGACGGTCTTTTTGACATTCATCACCCGAGAATTTAGCAGGGGACCCTGGACATCCGTAGTCCAGGGTAAAATATTTCTAAAATTTTTAAATGGGGACAAAGGCGGCCCTTTTTCCTTTAAAAGGGCTTGATAAAGGACGGCAAAGCGGTTAGAAATCAGTTACTTTAACGGGATTAATTAAATGGTTGCTGGTTCAGGGCAGGATACTTAACTTGTGGCTTTTAGCCGCCAAACCGCCCACATTGTGGCAACGCAGTTCAGGTTAACCGGTAAAACGATATGAAACGAATCACAATTCTGCTGCTGTTGCTGTTGCCGGTGCTTTGCCCGGCGCAGACGTACTCGATTAACTGGCACAAGATTGCCGGCGGGGGCGGATTGAGTTCCGGGGGCAACTATTCTATCAACGGGACAATTGGCCAATCCGATGCGGGGCTGACCATGACTGGCGGCAGCTACGCGCTGACGGGTGGATTTTGGAGCTTGATTTCGCTGGTGCAAAGTGTCGGCCTGCCGAATCTCTCCATTTCGTTCGCGGGCAATCAAGTGGTGATTTCGTGGCCCGCCACCGGCACCTACACCTTGCAGCAAAATAACAACCTCGCGGCGTCCGCGAGTTGGGTGACCAGCGGTTACTCGATTAACACCGTGAATGGGTTGAGCAGCGTGACCATTTCCGCGCCAACCGGGCAGTTGTTTTTCCGGTTGTCCAAGCCCTGAGGCGTCCCGCAAGGGACGCTGGAATAGGTCGGATGATTGGGCGCTTACGTTTTCATGGGGGGGTCCGATGTCCCTTGCGGGACATGATGATGGGCGGCGCGGTGACCAGCCACCTTGTGGCTGGCTACATTCCATTGGTCCCTGCGGGACTGAAATGCCCCCCCCAACAGGGCTGGACTTCGCTGCTGAAACCCCTCCTTGCCTCCTTATTTCACCGGGTTATTCAATTCGACTTTGCCGGTCTTTATATCGAGGGGTCATCCGCCTGGATGACCTGGTGGCGAAAGGTCCAGTGCGCCAGATCAGTGGAGGCATAGCAGGCCACATAGCGAAGGCGACGGTCATTGGCCTGCCCGCGATCTTCGCCAAACCAGTAATACGTATCACCCACCTTGGTAATTCCGCCGCCGTGGGCCTGTACGTGCTGTCCGCGATCATCCGGCCAGATCGCACCCGGAACGATGGTGACCGGTTTGGCCATGGCGGTGGCGGTGAGCAGAACGACGAACAGAAAAAGGTAGGGTTTCATATCGCAACCATCATGGCTTGGCGTCGTCCTTCAGCTTGCGGGCGACCATCTCAAGCGCGGCGGCCATTCGCTCTTGGGCGACGACGAACCGGTATGGGAGCCGGATCAGAAGAAAAATGATGCCGAGGACGCACAGGATATAGACGAGGACAAAGAACGCGCCGGCTCCGGCCATTAGTTGTGGTTGTATATTTGGTGGCATGATTTGGTTTCGGGGGTGGGGAATACCGGTTAAACGGGATTGAACTGCATTTTGCTATTACTCCAGCCGGGCATGAGGCGAGGGTGTTTCAGGGGATCATGGTTGTCAACAAGGGTTTTGACATGTTGGTTTGGAATGGGAAAACTGCGAAATGCGCGAAACGAGAAGGAGGGCTTTGTGAGACAATTATATCGCCCCTAACGGGGCTGCGAGGCTGGCCTGAAGCTTTGCTCAATCGAGAGCCCAAGCAGTTTTGATGTCATCGTCGAGGGGGGCGATGGGCGGGTGATGGGCCAATTTGCGGGCGGCGAGGATGCCGATCATGGCGGCATTGTCGGTGCACAAACTACGGCTGGCGAGGCGAAGTTGCCAGCCACGCGCGGCACAGGCGCGGGTCAGCTCACGGCGGAGGGCCTCGTTGCAGGTCACACCGCCCGAGGCGGTGACGCAACGGAGGCCGAGCCGCCGGGTGGCGCGAATAGTTTTGGTGACGAGCACTTCCACAATAGCCGCCTGCACGCTGGCACACAGGTCGCACATTTTCCGGGTGTCACCCAGCAGCGCGGGGTTGTCGCGCACAAAATACCGGACGGAGGTTTTTAAACCGCTGAAGCTGAAATCATCACTGGCGTCATTCAGCAGAGGCCGGGGGAAGTCGTAGGCCTGGGGATTGCCGGCGGCGGCAAGGCGGTCAATTTCGGGTCCGGCGGGATATGGCAGACCAAGGAGCTTGCCGGATTTGTCGAAACATTCGCCGGCGGCGTCGTCCAGGGTGCCGCCGAGCACACGGTGCTGTAATTCAGAGGCCACATGCACCAGCATGGTATGGCCGCCGCTCACAATGAGGGAGACATTGGGGACAAACGCCGCAAAATCCGCCTCGGGCGGCGTGCCGGCAATCCACGGTGAATACAAGTGCGCTTCGTGGTGGTTGACGCCGAGGAACGGTTTTTGCAGGACGAACGCCAGCGCCTGGGCGGCCTTGAATCCCACCAGCAAAGCCAGCGGCAGGCCCGGCCCCCGGGTGGCGGCGACGGCATCCAGTTGGTGCGCGCTCACCCCGGCATCGCGCAGGGCGGATTGCACGACGGGCATGAGGTTGCGCAGATGTTCGCGGGCGGCCAGCTCGGGCACAACGCCGCCATATTCAGCGTGCAGCCGGATTTGGGAGGAAACCACGTTGGACAGCACCCGCGAACCGCTGACGACGGCGGCGCTGGTTTCATCGCAGGAGGTTTCAATGGCGAGGAGAGTCATTAAAAAAGACGGGATGGAAGTCAAACCATCAACTTGAACGCTTCCCCCGAACCCGGAATACGATTACAAACGCGGGCAGCGAATGGGTGGAGCTGGTTCCCCCTCACCCCGGCCCTCTCCCTTGGGAGAGGGGGAATGGTCGCCAGACTGATAGTCTTCATAGCGAGAAAGGCTGGGCTGGTCATTGAACCGCCGCGCCCGCGCGGGTGGTGTAGAGCATGATGCCCTGGAGCAATTCGCGGGCCCGGTCCAGTTGCTCATCGGCGGCGTGGAGCAACCGGGCGCGGGTGGGGGGATCGGCCGATTCCGGGCCGCCGAGGGCATTTTTCAAAATCAGGTCCGCCTCCTCGGCATCCGTGATGGGCACGTAAATGTTCGGGGTGATGCCGTGCTCGTGGATGATTTTATGGCTGGGGGTGTAATATTTGGCGACGGTCAATTTCAGGGCGGAGCCGTCATCGAGCGGAAAAATGGTCTGGACGGAGCCTTTGCCGAAGGTCTTTTCGCCGAGCACAATGGCGCGGTGCAGGTCCTGGAGGCAGCCGGTGACGATTTCCGCGGCGCTGGCGCTGCTGAGATTAACCAGCACCACCACCGGCACGCCGGGCAGCTCATCGCCCCGGCCATCGGCGACATATTTTTCGATGCTGTCGCGGCCTTCGGTGGACACGATCAACTGGCCGCGCGGCAGAAATTTCTGGCAGACCTCCACGGCCTGGTCCAGGAGGCCGCCGGGATTCCAGCGCAAATCGAGAATGAGGGCCTTCATCCCCTGCCCTTTGAGTTTTTCAAGCGCGCTTTCGAGTTCGTTCCCAGTGTTGTCGCCAAACTGGGTGATGCGCACATAGCCGATTTTATCGGGGCCAAGGGGGAACTGTTTGCGACCGTTAATATCCTTGACCATGTCCATATGGATAATAGCCCGGGTGAGGGTGACCTCGCGTTTCAAACCCGTGGCGGGATGCTCCACAGTTATGGTCACCTGCGTGCCCGGCACGCCCCGCAATTGTTTGACCACCTCATTGAGGGCCTGATTCAGGGCGCTGCGACCGTTGATTTTTACGATCCGGTCGCCGGCAAGAATGCCCGCGCGCGAGGCAGGGGAATCCTCAATGGGAACGCTGACGGTCACATAATTGTCATTGGTGACCACGACCAATCCCAGGCCGCCGAACTGGCCCTCGGTGTCATCCTGCAACTCCCGGTAATTCTCGACATCCATGAATTCACTATGCGGGTCGAGCGAGCCGATCATACCCTTGAGGGAGGAATAAACCAGATCATGATACGTGATGTCCTTCCCGTCCACATACTCGGTGCGCACTTTTTCCAGCACATCGGCATACAATTGCAGATTAGACTGGGCGGTGTCCCTGGGGTCCAGCGCATGGCCGGCGTGGAGATAGATCGTGGCGCCGATGGCGGCATTGATCGCCAGCACCAAGCCCAGCAGACCGAAGAAAACCAGTCGTTTCATAACCAGACTATAACCCAACCGGCAGGAGGGATGCAATGAATGGCAAATCGCCGGGCACGGTGACTTTGGGGTTGGGCGCCAGACTGGGCACGAGGCGGACGGCCTGGCCGATGAGTTCACAGGCGGCGGTGTCGTCGGTAAGTTTCAGCCCCTGATCGCGCGCGGCCTGGAGGGCGCGGCGGATGATGGCGGTTTGGAAGGTCTGCGGCGTCTGGACGGACCACAGGCGGGAGCGGTCCACGGTGCGGGAGATGGTCTGGCCATCGCTGGTTTCCTTGAGGGTGTCCGTGACCGGCTGGGCGGCGACGGCCGCGCCCGATTCGCGGGCGGCCTGGAGGGTGGCGGCAATGAGGGCCGCGCTGGTGCAAGGCCGGGCGGCATCCTGAATGGCCACGAGCTCGCAGTCGGGCGACAGTGCGGCCAGTCCGTTCCAAACGGAATCCTGCCGTTCCGCACCGCCCGTCACCAGCCGGTAAGATTTGGTGAAACCATGCAGGCGGGCCAGTTCCGTAAAATGCGGCTGCATCCCCTCGCGCACGACGAGAATAATCTCATCAATGCCGGCCGCGTCGTTGAAAATCTGCCAGGTGTGGGCGACCACTGGCCGGCCGGCGACCTCGAGGAAAAGCTTGTCCACGTTCGGGCCCATGCGGGTGCCCCGGCCGGCGGCGACAAGAATGGCGATGTTCATGGATGGTGAGCTTGCCAATGGCAGGCAACGGAAGGAAGGATGAATAGTTTAAACTTCAAACCTCAATATTCAAAATTCAGAGAAGCTTCACGCTGCAACCTCCAAACGCGAAATACGAACATCCCGGTAACATTCCTGCTCATCCACCTGGACCGCCACGAAGAATGAGATTGTGCCAGGGAGAGCCGCCGCCGGGGAAAATCGTCAACCGAGGCGCCAGACGATGCGGGCTTTGTTCAGATCGTACTGGGACATTTCCATTTTGACACGATCGCCCACCGTCAGTCGCACAAAGCGCTTGCGCATTTTCCCCGAGATGGTGGCCAGCACTTGATGTTTATTATCCAGTTCCACCCGGAACATGGTTCCGGCTAAAACGGTTAAAATACGACCTTCGATTTCGATATGTTCTTCCATGCAAAATTCCGCGGTTTAAAAGCACGGGGCGACGTCGTTGATAACGTCGCCCCGGCAAAAGCAAAGTACAGATTAGTAGCGATCCCGACCGCCACCGCCGCCGCCACCACCGCCGTATTCACGACGGCCACCACCACCACCACCACCGTATTCACGACGCGGTCCGCGATCGCCGCCGCCGCGAGGACGTTCCTCTTTCGGCCGGGCAATGTTCACCGTGAGGGCGCGATCCGCGAGGGTGGCGCCGTTCATGGCCTCAATCGCCTTCTGGGCCTCTTCCGGGGTGGACATGGTGACGAAGGCAAAGCCCCGTGACCGGCCACTCAAACGGTCCATCATTAGGTTGGCCTCGACCACCGTGCCGAACGCACCAAAGGCCTCGTGCAGGTCATTTTCAGTAGTGTTGAAGGAAAGATTTCCCACAAACAGTTTCGTACTCATTTGATGATTGCTGTGTGCTCCGGCCTGACCTTTTTTCCAGACTGTTCCCGACCATCGGGTCTCAAATCATCACTGAACCATGTTCACCTGAAGATTTACCAAGCCTTGAAACGGACAAGGGATTCAACAGACGAAAAGAATGTAAGCGTAATTTCAAGTCCTGACAAGCAAATTTTGAACACACAACGCCCGGAACTTGTCCAAGCCACCTTGAACTTGCATAAGTGTTTGAAAATAAATAATTTGGAAAAGATTAACCGGCCCAAGCCATCCCCCGTCAAGAAACTTGCAATTTGGCGGGAGGAGGCGCATGATAAAGAGCAACATTGGAATTAATAACAACAACCAAAGATTATACTTATGGCTTTTGAACTCCCTCCCCTGCCCTACGCCGCGGATGCCTTGGAACCGCATTTTGACAAGCTGACCATGGAAATCCACCACGGCCGCCATCACAAGGCGTATGTGGACAACCTGAACAAAGCGATTGCCGGCAATCCCGAGTTGGAAGGCAAATCACTGGAAGCCTTGATCGGCGACCTGGCGAGCGTGCCAGAGACCATCCGCGGCCCCGTGCGCAACAACGGCGGCGGTCATTGGAACCATTCTTTCTTCTGGACCATTCTGGCCCCGCATGCGGGCGGCGCGCCCACGGGCGACCTGGCGGACGCGATTAAGGCCGCGTTTGGCTCTTTCGCGGAATTCCAGGCCAAATTCGAGGCGGCCGGACTGGGTCGTTTCGGCAGCGGCTGGGTCTGGCTCGTGTCGCAGGGCGGCAAACTGGCCATCGTCTCCACGCCGAATCAAGACAATCCCTTGATGGGCAAGGCGGTTTCCGGGGTGGAAGGCACGGTCATTCTGGGCGCGGACGTCTGGGAGCATGCCTATTATTTGAAGTATCAGAATAAACGGGCCGATTACCTGAAAGCGTTCTGGAACGTGGTAAACTGGCCGGTGGTGGCCGCGCGCTTGTAAGCGACATTAGGTACTATGAACACCCACCAATCCCGCCGCCAGTTCCTCAAACAATCCGCTTTTGCCGCCGGCGCGCTCGCGCTGGCCTCGGATAATTTGCTGGGCGCCACGCCAGCGGTGAAGCGCACGGCCGTGGATGTGGTCCCCCTTGGCAATACCGGCCTCAAGATCAGCCGGCTCGCCATGGGCACCGGCAGCAATAACGGCCACACGCAGACGGCACTGGGCCGCGATGGTTTCATCAAGCTGGTCCATTACGCCTACGACCACGGCGTCCGCGCCTTCGACTGTGCCGAAGCGTACGCCACCTTTACCTGGATGGCCGATGCCATCAAGGGACTGCCGCGCGAAAATATTTACCTCCAGTCCAAAATTGATCATCCGCCCCAGGACGTCCTGGCCGCCATAGACCACCACCGCAAGGTGTTTAACACGGATTACGTGGACAGCATGCTTGTCCATTGCCAGGTCGAGCCGGGCTGGACGGATCGTTGGCAGGCCGCCATGGATGGGTTTGACCAGGCCAAAGCCAAACAAATGATCAAGGCCAAAGGCGTGACCTGCCACAGCCTGCCGGCCTTGCGCCGGGCGGTGGAATCGGACTGGACCGAGGTGCATCAGGTGCGCATCAACCCTCAGGGCCGCCGCATGGATGGCATGGAGATCAACGTCTGGCCCGGCAATGACCCGGGCCACGACATCGCCCCCGTGGTGGCGGAATTAAAGAACATGCGGGCCAAGGGCCGCGGCGTGATCGGCATGAAAATCATCGGCAACGGAACCTTCATCAATCCCGAGGACCGCGAGAAATCCATTCGCTTCGCCATGTCCCGCCCGGAATTGGACGCCATTGTCATCGGCTTCAAGAGCACGGCGGAAATTGACGAGGCCATTGAGCGCATGAACCGGGCGCTGGCGGAAAACGCTTAACTCTCCGTCTTCTCCGCAGCCCGGCCACTGGCCACTGCCCAGCGTAATTTCGCCGGAGTCGAACGGGGGTTGTCGCGCCGCTCGGCCAGCCCCGGCCGGATCACTTCCGAGGCGATACGATCGTAAACCCCCGACTGCAATCCCCCGGCAAACGCCTGCTTCACGCGGCGGTCCTCCCCGGAATGGAACGTCAGAATGGCGACGCGCGCCCCGGGATTCAGGACGGCGGGCAACTGGAGCAACAGGGTCGTGAGCGCCGATAATTCATCGTTCACCGCAATGCGCAGTGCCTGGAAGACGCGGCGCACGGAGAGACCGGACTCGTCACGCGTCACGCGCGGCAGGGCCTTGCGGATGGCTTCGCCGAGGGCGGAAGTGGTGGCGAAGTCGCGGCCTGCCAGCGCAGCGCCGAGCGCGTCGGCGTGGGGTTCATCGGCATTTTCCACGAGCAGGCGAGCAAGCGCGCCGGGCGCGATGCCCGCCAGCAACGCCGCGGCGGGCTGGCCGCGCTGCGGGTTCATCCGCATGTCCAGCGGACCGGTGTCGCGGACGGAAAAGCCACGCGCCGGATTGTCAATTTGCATGGAGGAGATGCCAAGGTCCGCCAGCACGAGGTCCACCCCGGTCAAACCCGCCGCGGCCAGCGCGCGCGGCAGTCCCGCGAAATTGGTGCGCTGCGTGGTGAGGACCTCCGGTCCGAAACCTAATGCGCGCAGTCGCGCCTCGGTTTTAGGCAGCTCCAGCGGGTCCGCATCCAGGCCCAGCAAACGGCCGCCGGGCAGCAAGGCGGGCAGGATCGCTTGAGTATGACCACCATAGCCCAGAGTGCAATCCACGGCGATCTCCCCCGGCCGGGGCGCCAGCACAGCCAGAATCTCCGCAACCATGATGGAGCGGTGCGTGCCAGCGGGAGTTTTGCCGGCGGCCAGCACTTTGGCCACGGTGTCCCCCACCTGCTGGTGCTCTTTGTATTTCTCAGCATAACGCCGGGGATTTTTGCCGGCATACCGCGGACGGCGACGGTGGGGAGCGTCGGCGGGCGGGACCTGGTCACCGGGCGGAAGGGGCGTCATAGTCGGCTAAGATACTGGCGTTGGCGGACATTCTTTAATAAGAACAAAGGCCACTTATATTAAGTGGCCTTTGCGTTTCAAGGTTGTTTGAATCAATTACTTGCCAGCCTGAGCGGCATGGAACCGGGCCCAGCGGGCGCGGGCGCCAGCGGCGATTTTGGCCCGGCCGGCCGCGCTCATTTTACGGCGCGATTTCTTTTCCACCGAAACCTTTTTATCGCCCTTGGCGGCCTTGATTTTGGCCCAGCGCGCCTTTTGGGCGGCCCGGAGACGGGCCAGCCCGGCAGCGCTAAATTTGCCTTTTCGGGCGGGTTCGGCCACCACGGTGGCATCACCATTTTCGAGCAGACCAGCCAGTTCCGCGGCAAGGGCTTCGAGTTGTTCTTTAAGTTCCGCCGCGCGTTTAAGTTGAGCGGAGGTTAATGACGACAAATTACTCATAGTGCATTTATCTTATCATTACCGCCCTCTTTGGCAAACATAAAGACATAATGTGTTGCCAATCCTTGTCGCCGCCGATTAGGATACGCGCATGAGGATGAGCACAGTTATGGCGGTTTTACTCATGGCAACGGTCCGCCTGGCGCAGGCGGAGGCGACCAACGCTCCCGCCATCATTGGCGCCCGCGAGGCGGACAAACACTATGATCAACTCCTTACCGTGACGGGCACCGTGGCGCAAGTGAGTATTCGTTCCGCCATAGTCTTTATTAATCTCGACCAACCCTATCCGGACTCCCCGTTCGTCGCGATTATTCATTCCTCGGATACCAACCAATTCAACGATCCGCGCACCCTGATGGGACGGTCGGTGGCGATCACCGGCAAGGTGCAAAATTACCGCGACCGGCCGGAAATCGTGCTGGAAAAGCCCGCGCAAATCACCGTATCCGGCGGCTGGCCCACTGCGACGAAAGCACCTGCCACCCCGCCAGTGGCGGTTCCGCCCCCGCCGGCAACCTTCCCCAAGGGCACGAATGACCTGACCACCGGCGTGATGTAAGCCGCCGATTTTCCGGACTAAAGAATCCAGGTGTGATAAACTTTGGGTGATGAATCTTATGGCTGATATTTTTTGCAACCTGCACCGCTTGGGCGGTCAGGCATGAGCGGGTTGACACGCCCGTGGGAGGCACGGTTCGGCCGGTCCTTCCGCACCCTTTGTATTATATGCGGGTGGCTGCTGGCTGGCGGTCGGGTGGGCGCGGGCACCACCAATGCATCCCCGGCCGGGATGAAAATTGATCTGGCGGACCCACCCATTGTAACTGGCACTTTTTACGAAATTGGTTCCAACCGAAAGACCGTGCTCTTCAAATACCGCCGTGTGGCCACGCGCGATGAGGATGTTATCCAGGTGGAACAAACCTTCACAATCCCGGACGGGTCCGTGGCCTGCCGGGAGAACATTCGCTACCAGAATGGCGAGTTAGTCTCGTACGCCATGCAGGATCTGCGGGCGGGTTCCCGTGGCAGCGTGGTCGTTGAGCCAGACCCAAAAAAGCCCAAAAAGGAGCGTCTGCAACTGGTCTACGCCGAGGACGGTGGCAAGATCCAAAA
>Ga0182012_10001452_pt1 | contig 25970 bp, 44 predicted proteins | sample 612S2SmetaG_FD_120486 | JGI IMG/M metagenome (GOLD analysis project Ga0182012, IMG submission 120486) | Permafrost microbial communities from Stordalen Mire, Sweden - 612S2S metaG | ecosystem: Environmental > Terrestrial > Soil > Wetlands > Permafrost | place: Sweden: Stordalen | collected...
CTCGGCCCGCTTGACCAGGGGCTGGAGTTGCTTCCAGCGTTCGATGCGCGAGTTCCGGTACGAAGCGACTTCGTCAATGATTACGACGTTAATATCCGGCCGTGCCCATAACTCCTGATGAAGAACCCCCACGCCATCAAAATTGATGATGTAGATATCGGCTTCGGCGGCCAATAACTTGGCGCGCTTTTTACGGTCGCCGTATAGCACCACGGATTTGAGATGATGGAAGTTATCAAAGATCTCGTTTTCCCAGACCGTCACCAACGTGGACAGGGGCGCTACGACCAATAACTTATTGGCTAAACGCTCGTGCCTTAAATAATCAAACGCCCACAGCACGGCGCGGGTCTTGCCGACACCCATCTCGGACAACACGTATGCCCGGCGCGACGTGGTACACAAGTCCACGGTCGTACGCTGCGACTCGAAAGGCTCACCCCCACAGAAATCATAGTACGAGAGGGCAGGAGAGGGGACGGTAAGCCCCAAGTTTTTCAGGAGCCTCACCGCTACGACGCTGTGCTCAACAGCTAACCACCACGCACCTTGGTGTTGAAATCGCTGGGCTACCGGCGCCCTTAAGATGTGTTCGATGTCGGCTCGATAGGGAATAACAATCTGTTTGGTTTCGGGATAGACAGTCAAACGACCCTCCTGGTTTTCGGCCCTCCTGATCGTCGGGTCCTACGGGATTACAACACTCCGAACAGCAACAACAAGACCAAGATCAACAACAGTCCGCCGCCGCCGTAGCCGTAATTGGCATACATGCCACCATTATAGGTGCGTCCACCAAAAACAAATACCACCAGCAGCACAATCAAGATGATCGTTAAGGGAGAGAATCTCATGGGTTAGTCCTCGGGGGTGTCTCAGATGTGGTGGTTTTATCAATCGTCGTCGCTTCGCTGCGTCGAGCAGCGGCATCGGCAGCAATTGCATTTAATTGCGCCGCCCTTGCTTGTTCAATTTGTTCGGCCGTCGGCGCTCCATCAGGTTGCGCGAGTTCGGAGCTTCCTGCTCGTGCCTTTTCCGCGGCAATGCCCTGCGCCTGTCCGCGCAACAAATAAGCCTCCTGAGTTGTTTTTACCAAGGCATCCTTAAGACTGTTGGTTGCCTTCTCGACTTTGGCGACGTTGACTTGAACTCCCTTGACGACATCGACCACGTCCGTGAGTGCCGTCTTGGTTGCTGTTTGATTGGCAGCCACAAGCTCCAGCGCACGTTGCTGCCGGTCCAGTTTGCGATCGGCAATGACTTGACGCCAGAGGGTATAAAGCCCCGTGGGAACCGTGCCGATGGCCAGCACAATGGCGGCAATACCTTCTCCTGAGAACTGTACGTCGATCACGGTTCCTCGGCTTCGCGTTTGCGCTTAGCGACTCCTTCATGCAGGGCTGCCACCACACTACTCGTGAACTCGTTCAATTGCTTGGCTACTTGAGACGGAATAATTTCACCGTCTTTGACGCATGCTATTAGCAATTCCAGGTCACATGATAATTCCGCAACGACACGAGGCTTGGCATCGCGGGTGGTAATACATACTCTCATTCAATGAACTCCTTGTCGTCGCCTCAAAGTGGGCTCGAATTGAGTTGGAAGTTGTTTCTCAACAATTGACGGCATGCAATCACGACGCGGGCTTGGGCAGTCGCATCATCCGCGGGGTTGTGTGCAATGAACTCCCCGGCGAAGTCTTTCTTCGGGTCTGTCCCCGTCAAGTCTCGCACCAGCGCCAGCAACGTCCGGTAGCTGCGGTGGTTCCAGAACTTGACTGGATATTCCAACGCCGAGCAGCGGCTCCACCAGCCCTTGAGCATGACTAAATCAAAGTCCGGGTCGTTGGCCCAGACTTCGTGGACCATGTACTCGGCGAATAGGTCTTTGATCTTGACGGCGACATGGCTGTCAGTATGCGTCCCCGAGAACGAGAAGTGCCGCGCTTCCTCGCTCTGCTGGAACCACCAGTGCAAGGTGTTGGGCTCCAGATGCCCATGCCAGTAGCGGTGCTCGATGGCCCAGGAGTCCACGGCCAGCACCTTGGATTCGTTGAAGACGGCCATCCCAATCGAGATAATGCAGCCGTCAGGTTTACGAGATAGCGTTTCGATATCAATCATGCAGGCGTTGTTCACGGGGGTGCTTCTCCAGCCACGCAGCGGCTGATGTGGACACGAATTTCCGGGTAGGAGAACTCACCCACTGGATCAGTTCTTTCATATCCGGGCCATCCAAACTGTCGATCAAGAACAGGCATCCGCCTTTGGCAACGATCTCGCGCATGATCACAGTCTGCCGCGGGGTAGGGTGGTCATCCGGGGTGCCCTTGGCCTCAATGGCTGCATACAGTCCCTGGCAACTGACATCGAAGTCTAACGTGATTCTCCCGTACGGAGAACCAATCGCCATGTGTTTATAGGTGCCGGCCTCCGCCAGCACACGGCTGATGGCGACTTTGATTTTGCCTTCGGGGGTCATGCTTTGCGCTCCCAATAGGGACAGGTTTTCACCGGGCAGTATCGGCATAGCCAGCCCGGCCGAGCCGGGAACTCGTTCCGGTCATGGGCTTCTTGGTACCGACCGACACGCTTTAAGATACCCGCCCAGAAGTTAGGCGCTTGTCGGGCGTTCATTTTAAAGGGCGTCACGATACGCGTCGGCAACCACAGATAAGCCATGTTGATGTCCATGATCTCCGGGTCCAACACGAACGTCACCGCGGCATTCAATTGCAATTGCGTCTCGTCGTCACGTTGCTTGCCGGTCTTCCAATCGAAAATCGCCGCGGCCGGTTGGTTGATGATAGTCAAATCTGATTTCACTCGGAGCCACGCGTCTGGGGCGTACCACTCCACCGGGTTCCAGTTCACGTCGAGGGCGATGCGGGCTTCGACTATCTTCTCGCCGGGCGCCGCGGCAATCGCTTTGAGGGTCGGCGTCCAATGCTTGAGATTGAACGGCAGCGGTTTGTTGTCTTTGAAAAATAACTCGAATGCCTTGTGGACTTCGTCGCCATACGCAGCCGCTTCATTCTTAACGAACGGCACCGACTTGGCCACCGACTCCGCATGGTACTTCTTAGGGCACGTCTCGTAAGAAGTGAGTCTTGAATAGCTCCAAGCAACGAAGCTCATTTGCATTCTCCATAAGATCTACCGCGTTTGATTTCAACCGCAATCGGCAACTCGGGCAGCCAGTCTACCGGCTGAATCATCACATGATTAATCGCCTTTGTCGCCTGATCCGCGAGTAATTCAGGCACTACGAATACCAACTCGTCATGAACTTGCAGGCTCACTAGGAGTCCTAGCTTCGCCAGCTTCAACTCAGCGGTCGTTGCGATGATGCGGGCCAAGGCTTGCGCGATATTCTCCGTGAACGTGCCACCCCAAATGCGGGTGCCGGTCTCGGGAGTCAAGCTGTCATCCAGGGCTTGGAACTTGCGACTGCGAAAATACAATCCTTCGCGGGGATGCAACGCCAAATCAGGGTACTGAATCGGCATGTCGTTCGGCAGAATAATTCGTTCATGCAAGAAGGTAAGACATTTCCAGACATGCAGACTGCCGCGTATCGTCAAGAACCTACGAGCAAGATCGTCCAGGGTGCCCCATAACTCGGGGATCTTGAAGTATCGTTCGCGGTACTTCCACACGATCTCCTTGGCCATCGCCTCACTCATGTCAATGTTGTCCTGACGCATTCTTGCCAAGAATCTTTCCCACCCCATGCCGTAGCCCAATCCCAGAATACAGTTGTGAACTATCAGCGCACCGTCATCGGTTTTGATTACGAATCTGTTGCGCGATCCAGCGGATAAAAGATCGTAGACGCGCATTTTCTGCTTCGAGGTCTGCCACTTTTCTTTTATTTTGAAGATTCTCGCTGCGCGTTGTGAAGCGGATGTTGCCGGGTCGATATCCGTCGTTGGTGTTTGTTCGGTCCATTTCCAATGTGGGGTCGTCCCACCCTGGCAGCGTCTGCACATACACAAGGAAGGCGGCTTTGTCACGTCGCCATTCGTCACAAACTGAGATTCCGCGCAGCCCGTAATGTACGTAATTACGGTCTGTTTGGCTATGACATCGGGTGATTGCTGCGGCCAAGCGGCTGAGCAATCTACGTCGGTGTTCTGTATTTGGCATTGCGTGGCTATGTATCCACCAACGTTTTTCTCGCCCAGCTTTACCGGCACACTCTGAACATCGCATAGATTTGAACTCTTTAAAGTTCTGCTGGCAAACGACGTATTCAGGTCTGCCGCAAGTGCATCGGACCAACAGAGCCCTAATCCCCCGGCGCGTACCGGCAATGTAGCCAGTAACCGTAAGCAATCCACTCCGGTATCCAATACTTGGGAGAGGGTATCGCTTTCGAGTAGTGCAGATTGCGCTTCCAACCATTGAGTCCCTGACCACACGCAATGATCCGGCGTTAACCAAGCGTTCGATATCTGCTGTACGTCTCGAAGGCCGTTGTCGATCAATCCTAGGTGGCATACCCACTCCACCCCATCCCATAACTTGTCATTTATCGTTACGTCCTGTATCGGTTTCCATCCTGTATCGCAGAGTACCAGCGTGCCCTCTGCGACGCATGTCTTTCCGACGAACCGCTCGACCGGGTGATCCTTTTTGTTAATGGGATACCCATAGATCAAACTCGCAAACGAGGCGTACACATCCTCGCCGTCTTTGAATCCCTGCACCAAGTCGCGCTGGCCCGCGAGCGTCGCCACGATGCGGGCTTCGATGTTGGAAAAGTCCGCGGCGATGATCACATAGCCGGGCGGGGCCGTGACGCAGTAGCGCAGATGCCCCTTAAGTACTTTGCCCGCGTCGTTCTTGAGCACCCGCTGAAGATTTTGCAGATTAATGCTCTCATCCCCTGAGAACCTGCCAGGATGCGCGCCGTAATATACCAACGGCACGGGCAGATTTCCGTTCATGACATTGTGCAAAGATAATAATCTCTCTAGGCGGGCGGCTTCTTGGCTACTACTCACCACCAGCTTGGCGGCACAAAGCTCTCTTATTTTTGGATCGCTGTGACTCAACAGCGCCTTGAACTCCGGGTCGTCCTTGGCAAAGGCTTGCGTGGGTACTTGCTTCTTGGCCTTCTTGCCGGCTGGCTTCATGGGGACTTCGACCCCGTAAAACTCCAGCACTTCGGCAAACTGGGGCCGCGAGGCCAGCATCGACTTGGTCACGCCGTACTTGGATTCTATCCCCGAAAACAACGCAGTGCGCTCGGCGGCCAACTCATGAATCCTGGCAACTAGTTTAGAACCGTCGAGTTTTAATTTCGGCCGCAGGTATTTTTTGAGCGTCAGATCGATCAGGTCCAGTTCATCCTCGGGCAGCACCTTGAATAACTCTTGTGCAATGGCCCAGGCATTCTCGGTATCGCGAGTACAATACTCCCCATAGTCGGCGAGTTCGATGGTCGTCAGATCGCCCCGATGTTTGCCTGACATTTGCGCGGCGACATGCCCTTTGTCGGGCAGTCCCAGATGCGCCGAGATCGCTTCTAAGCTCATGGAGCCGGTCCGCGGTACGAAGTGCGGCCGGCTGCCGACCATCGTACACAGATACTTGGCGGGCTTGAAACCAAACACCCACTCTAATACCGACCCATCAAAGCGCACGTTGTGCGCGATCAAACGAGTTTCATGCCAAGGGATTCTCGCCAAGATACTATGTTGGTATTGATAGTCTCCCGTGACGAAGCGGGCTGAGTGGCCAGGGATCTTTAAGCCAAACCCGATGCTTTCGAATCTAGGATCTTTCACGTACTCGGCGTTCAGGAGTTTTTTCAGGGAATACTCCTGATCCCAGAAACTCTCGAAGTCGAGTGCGATGTCTATCATATGGCCTCTCGGCTGTTGCCTCGGGTCCTACTCATCCTGGCCCTCACTGCCCATCAACTCATCGACCTCGGGGACGGTAGCCTTGAGCGTCACTTCCTGGCCCCACACGTAGTCGACCAGATTATCCGCGCACCAGTTCTCTTGGCCTGCTTTAGCCAGCCCCGACAGCAAGTGCCCCTTGTTCAAGGCTGTGATCATGCGCTCGGCGCGGCATTTTGGATACGGCGCCCACTCGAAGGGCAAGCTCGATGCACGGATTTGAGACTCGTACGCCTTTCGCATGGCGATTGGCAGATACTGAAGTAAGTCCGGCACCATGCGCTTGATCTGTCCGGCGGTCTTGGCCATCTCGAAGATATCTTTGATGGTCTGGTGGGCTTCTTCGAGTTCCACTTTGAGTTGCGCTGTGCTGACGAGCCAATCGTAAAACAACTCCGTGTTGTCTGCTCCGAGATGCTCGTGGAGATCGCAGTGATTCAATACCATGGCCCAGTATACCGTGGAGTTACCGCCGCGAGGCAGGGTACGGACTTCCCAGCATAGCTTGTGACGTAGCTGCTCTGTCAGCCGAATGGGGCGCCTCGCGGACTCTTTCCCTGGTAATCCAACCCATCGAATTGGTGCTGTGTAGAACTTGCCCTGATACTCCGCCACAAATCGCAGGGTCTCGGCCACGCGAGTTCCTGGGTCGTATCCATATTGCTTGCATACGTCCATCGCGTCGAACAGTTCCGGCGGGAACTTGGAATTCCAGGCGTTCACGAACGGTGCGTTGTCCTGCACCGGCATCTCGATGAACTGCGTCACGCGATTCAAGACAGTATGCAATGCCATGATCGTCGCGGCGCGGTCTGCTTGTTTGAGTCTCGTGTTTTCGACCATTGATTACTCCGTTGTGATGATTCCGTTGACGTTGTCCATCTCTCGACGCAAATCCTGAAGCTCCCGGATGGCACCGTCCAGCCGCCGCGCTGCTTCTTCGATGCTGTCGCAGCCTTCACTCTCTGACAACTCTGTCAGCAAGAACTTCAGGAGTCCGTCGCCGCACTCGGGTATGTCATCAGGCTCTAAGTGATCAAACTCGCCGTTCACGTAATACTTGATAACGAACGTCTGATGCTCATCGAAGTTGAGCTTGCTCATACCTTCACCCGTACCGTGACCCCATGCGGCGCCTTCTGGTCAGTGGTTGAACACCAAACTGTAGGAATGGTTTCAGACTCAGGAAACGGAGTATAAAGATCGCTGAAGATGACAACGACCTCGACCGGCAACTGCCGCTGCTCGATCTCATCGAACACCACGGTCATATCCGTGCCGCCGCCTTGGATGGGTTTCACCTTGGTCAGATCGTTGATGTCATCGATCTCATAGACTTCGCCGAGCACGGCATCGTCCACCATGAACACGTACACCATCTCGGGCTCGATGTCGCTCATGATGCCCGCGAGTTCGGCCATGAACACTTCGACTTGCTTGTCCGAGATGCTCCCCGAACAATCGACCTCGACCGCGATGTGCGGACCCTTCCAGCCCGCACGGCCCGGCATGTAGACATGCGGCGGCGTCGCCAACTTGCGCCGGTTCGGCTTGGTCCAGGTGTGAGCATCCCGCCCGCGAGTCAGTGTCACCATGCTCTTGTGCAGATGTTCCACCCAACTGACTTGCGGCTCCAAAATACCCTCGACCAATCGCTGCAACCCGGCATTGGACCCTTCGCCCGCCATCTTGGACAACTCCGCGGCCTTGGCGACGGCGGCTTGGATCTGCGGCTTCTGCGGCTGATTGTTCGGGTCCTGGGGCTCGTGGTGATCATCAAACCCATCGTCTTTCTCGTCTTCGTCGTCGGGCAGTTGGCAATAGACCTCATCCGCCAAGTCATCTGGCCCGATAGTGCTATCCAACAAAGCGCCAAAGGGCAGGGCGTACTTTCTGGACCCCTTGGAATTCTGAGCCGCGGTGATCATCGCATTGATGATGTAATCGCAGCTATGATTCCACTTCTTAGGGGAGAACTTCTTCAAGTCTGGGCCCACGCCTAACGACAGATACATCGCCATGCGCGGGTTGTGCCCCAGGATGATGTGAGCAACCTCATGGACCAGTACGCCAATCCGTTCCTTGACGTTGAGAGTTGCATACCATGTGGGGTTGACCCAGATATGATGACCATCGGTGGCCGCCCGCTTGATCTCGCTACCGCCGGGTGCGGTGTCGGTCTCCACGATCTCCGTGAGATCCAGCAGCAAACTCGACCAGAACTTGTCCTGAATCAAGATCGCTGAGATGGCCTCGGTTAAGGCTTCTGATCTTTTCGCCATTGATTGCTCCTATAGCCAAACCAGTATGTCGCCGAACTGCTGCGCAGCCGGGTCAAGGTGATCGAACGCAATCATCGGATGCTCGTATCCATTATATTCTGCATTCTCCTTAGCGAGTTCGTAATGCTCGCCTGCGTCGATCTGGTGCTGCGCTACGTCCAGAAGGCACGTATGAAATTCCGGCCCTCCTTCACTGTTCGTCGCGAGCACGATCATTTTCATGGGTTTGCAATCGTCCACTAAACTCTCCTTGTGATTAAATTATTTTACACATCAACATCAACATCGACTCGATCTGCTCCATGCGTTCGGGCGTCATCCACCCTAACGCATCGGCCTTGTCGGAACTACACCGAAAGCGCACGTACCCGTTGTCGCGGGACTTGCACACCGCCCGCCACGCGGGCGGGATGGACTTCCTGAACTTGGCGAATAACTTCGGGTTGACATTCGGCACATAGATCGTGACCACACACCACACATGATGGGTTCTAATAAGTATCTCCCGCTAAATAAAAATATGCCTTTAGCATCATCAACGGGTCATCATTTAACATCCCAATCCCCGTATTACATCGGGTATGTATTAGACCCCTGATTTTTCCAGTTTTATGGCAGTGATCAACAACGAACGGCCGATCCCCGAAGTGAGGTAGCTCACACATTTTGCAAAGTCCTTTTTGCATTTCGAGCATCACGGCATACTGTTTCGCCGTCATCTTGTATTCTCGAAGTGTTGCTGCTCTATTAAGTGTTGCTACTGCTTTTTTATTTTTGGCAACATACGCTCTCTGCTGCACTCGATGCTTTTCGGGATTCTTACTGTACTTAGCCCTCTTAGCTGCGTTACTACATCGACGGCACCATGAAGCCAGCCTATCAGCGTTATCTGCATTAACGCAGAATTCCCTATCATCTTTTTTAATCCTACAGCCACGGCACCACTTCATCATTTGCTCCCTGAATTTACCGCCAGATCGCATCGAGCATGGCATCCGCAGCCAGCCCTTGTGCCGCGGCTGACACTTCCGCGGCCTTCGCCGGGGACACCCGGTAGGCTTCGACCGGCGATTGCAGCAGTTGCTTCTCGATCTTATCCGCCAACGCATTCAACTCGGGGTTCTGGTACACGTTCATGGAACGGGTCAGTGCCACCAAGTCTTGAAGGTTCGTCACCAAACTATCGAACAGCTTGGTCTTCTCCCCCGCGCCCGCTTTGCCCAGCATGGTGGCCATGCGTTGCAGTTCCTTGAGCAACCGGGCCTTGAGATCCGCCAGCGCATTGTCTACGCGGGCTTTTTCCTGATTGGCATACCGCTGGCCCAACCCCTCGGCCAACGCGCTCGGGATATTCACCCGCGAGAAGTCTGAGATCTTGGGCATCGGCACCATGTCGATCTGGATGGAGAACAGCGAGTCCAGCGTCGAGATATCCGGGTAATCGCTGGCCTTCCCCATGCCATTCAAGTTCGACATGCCTTCCTGCATACGCTGCGGGAACACGGCTTTGAACCGCTGCACCGCATTGTAATGGTCTTGAACCGGGCCTTTGATCTCCCGCAGTAACTCCAGAGACTTGGCCGCATTGACCATGCGGTCGCCGCGCTGCGCCCCCTCCGAGTTAGATGACAACGGCGCCGTGCGGCTGTACACCAGACTGCGCACCGCATTGCCCAACGTAGCGACTTCTTTGAGTTCAGCGTCTGCACCGACGAACAAGTTCTTGGTGAACTTGCCGGATTTTCGGGCAGCGCCCTTGTTGTGGATGACTTCATCACTGACTTCGTTGTCAGTGACTTTGCCGGAATAACTCCTGACTGTGACCGACACCGCCAGAAAGTTTGCTGCCAAGACCTCGTTGAGATCTTGGGCGGCTCGTTTCTCGTCTTCTGTCATTACACTCTCCTGTGACAACTAATACTAGAAAAGCCCCTGAAATCAGGGGCTTCGCACTATCAACCGTCGGAAATTCTAATAAGCGCCTTGTTTTTCGAGAGCCATTTGACCAACGCCTGCGAGTTGATCAAGGTCCCGGCACCAGGGCGTTCCATCAACGACCGCGCCATGCTGGTCTGGACCTCGCGGGGCAGCCGCTCGATGTAGGTCCAGAGCTTGTCCATGTTGCGGCCGTTTGCATAGTGAATGCACATCTGCCCAGCCGCCCAGCCCGCTGAAAGATCCTCGGGACACTTGGCCGTCATGGGATTCGCCAGGATCTCCTCCAAAGTTGGTAACAGGTTATGCACAGCCAGGAAGCCGAACATATCCGCCGCCGCGCCTTCGCCGATATCGCCCTGAACTGATTGAAGCATCAGCATATCGTCGGGCAACTCCATCGACTCAAACGTGCCGTCCGGGTTTCGCTTCATCCCAGTTGTCAACAGTTTCGCCGCCCGCGTCACCGACCTCGCCGACGAGAACGGTTTGTCGGTCGCCGGGACCTCGTTGACCAGAGCGACGTTGGGGTGAGCCTTCACCCAGGACACGATCAGCGGGTGAATCCCGTTGGCCTCGGCCCACACCGCCCAACTTAAGGCATCGTTCTCGATGCTGACCACGCGTACCCTGTTCCGTACATGCGAGGGCATCCGGTTGACGCCCGCTCGGTCGCTCATCCGGTTGGTGGCGCACCACACGACCCAGCCGTCGGGCAGGTACTCGTTGCCGAACTTCTTCTCCAAGATCACCGCCGCAAGGGCTTTCTGGGTCAGCAGTTCGGACGAACCGAGTTCATCGATGAAGTGAATCCCGCGGGGATGCTTCGCGTAATACTCCTTGGCTGACAGTTCGGGAGACCGCGTGAAGCTGGAGCCAGCCGTACCATCCGGGTTCTTGTGAGGCAGCAAGAACCCCCTGATATCCGGTGCATCGACTTGCGGTCCGATGGTCTCGCCGTAGCCGAACTGCTCGCCGTAGCGGGCCGATAACAGTCGGATGATCTCGCCCCTGACGGTGTGCGTCTTGCCACACCCCGGCGGGCCTTCCAGCAAAATAGCGTCGCCCGCTTCGTAGTAGGCCGGCGCCATCTTGCATAGTTCTAAAATTCGCATTCAAACTCTCCTTGGGGTTGATAACTCCATCACTTAACAGCAAACAAAACAGTTTTCTCTATCCGACTACCTTGATCGTGATACCACTCAACCCACGCGGCGCGAGAGTGGTGTTGTAAGATCACGGCGTTGACTTGTAGATTTGTCGGTGGCGCAGCGAAGTTCGGCCAGCCCATCGGACAGTGCTTGAGCACGCCGATGGTTTTCATCGCCAGCAGCAATTCGCCATCGGGATACTTGGCATCCCACACCCACGGCAGCGGCGCCATGTACTCGCCCGATTCGAATGCGAGCTGGAGAGAGTACCAAGTGTGCAGCCACCGCTTGAAGGTGCCATCGTGATTACGATGCTCCCAGAAGGGCATATTACTCAGGATGGTCATTGAGATCCTTGTGAGCCGCTTCGACAAACTTGAACTGGTCGAACTTGGGGTTGTCCGCCTTGAAATGCGTGATCAGATCCATGGTCAGATCCGCCACGGCTTGCAGCGCAAGGTCTTTATCAAACATTTCGCCTTGCTCGGGTGCCGCCGCATGGGCTTTGATCTTCAGGCGATTGTGATGGATCACATCAGCCAACACCACGAAGTGCTTCTGGGTAAATAACGGCATAGAATCTCCTGTATACAGATATTATCACTCACCCTAACAACCTCCTACGAAGTTATTAGGGTGAGTGGCTCAGTTCCCATGGCTCAGTTCCCATGGCTCAGTTCCCATGGCTCAGTTCCCATGGCTCAGTTCCCATGGCTCAGTTCCCATGGCTCAGTTCCTGCGGGAACTGAGCCACGGACCAGCTTGCTGGGCCGCAGGAACTGAGCCATGGGAACTGAGCCACGGGAACTGACCCAGACACTTACAGCCAACGAATCACGGCGAATACCCCGATCAGGATCACCCCCATGATCCCTAAGCGCCACGCCTCGGGAGAGATAGGCTTGGCTTTGGGGCTTGCGGTCAGCAGCAGGGCAGGAACTTCAGGAGACGCCGCGGGCGCGGCGGGCGAGGCGGCCTTGATCAGCGCCTGGGCGGCCTTGATCTCGGCTTGGTGAATGTCTATTACGCTCTGGTGCTGGCTGACGTGAGCTTGCAGCGCGGTCAGGATCTCCTGACGGGATTGCTCCAGGGCAGCCAGCCGGGTAGGGGCCGTGACCACAATGCTATTCGCGGTCGGCTGCTCGGTGGTGTAGATATACTCGTTCATGGCATGCATCCCAGCATCCAGGTTTGCAGCACGTCGCGGGCCTCCTGTCGGGTCAGTCCGAACTTCTGGACCAAGTAGGATGCTGCTCCAAACATATTGGTGACACCACTGTCGCGCAGTTCATCCAAGAACTCCTTCTGGTCGGGGGTCACGGTTACTTCTTTCATTCACGATGCTCCTTGTCGAACGGGAAAAACTTCTTGATGCACACATGGGGACTTCCATGGGCCGCCTTGTCACAGAGATCTTTGTACTGATAGGCCAGCAGTTCTTGGCGGGCGGTACCGATATACAAAAACAAAATCCAGTAGGTCATGATTTAATCTCGTGAGCCGCAATTGCAAAGTGAGTGTTCAAACACTCGAAATAATCTTTGCTTTCGCCGAACATTTCATCAGCCATCATGCGGGCTTCGTCCTCCGAATCCGCTTCCACTTCGATCTCGTAGTCCTCCGAGATATGGATCTCTACCTTGAACTTCTTCATATGATCTCCTGTGTTTCGAAGAAGGCACTCAAGGATTGCGCGAGTGCTCGGAATCTTCCGAAGAAGACCCATCTCGGATCAGTCAGCTTCACCGTCCTACTCTCGATTATCCGCTGGCCTGCACTGGCTTATTTCTCGAATGCCTTCAACGAAACGGACTGAGCAACAAAGGTGGGGCCACACCTAACTGTTACTGCCACCCTCATACCATACTTGGGCATTTCTGTGGTTGCTCAATCCTAAGAGATGCACGTTCAATTTACCGAGACGTTTAGGCATCTCGGCAACCATCGGCTATCTCTTTGAAGAAGGCATGGGTCATAGCAGCTATTTCCGACACTCGATCCACGCACGCTGTGCTCGATTCACTCCGCTTTTTCAACGGCGACCGCAAACTCCAGCAGCCATGTCCACTCGTCGGCACCCATGCCTTCATCAAAGAGACCTGGGCTACACCCAGGCTCTTAACTCGGCCCTCACTTACGTCACGATACGGGCTCCTGACCCAGTTCGCGGTCGATGATGCCGTCAATCTCGCTCCGATGCACCCGAATGAACTTGCGCAGCCCCATCTTCGAATTGCGCTGCCACAGATACAGCGGTTCGTAATTGGCGATCCACTGCGCCCGGTCCTCGTCGTTGCGGCGATACCGTTGCGCGGGCTTGGAGATCCCACGCTGCAACGGCCCGCACGAATGACACTCCGTGTCTCCACACATACAGGGTCCCATTACAGCGGCTCGACCACGGCCGGCAGCCGCGTCAATGCGCAGGTGTCCGCATTCCAGTGATAATTCACCGGCTCCGCACTCTCGATGACGCGGGTTTTCTCCACCAGCATCCAGCGGCTCATCAGATGGTCCGCGTTGCTCTGCGCTTCTTCACGCGTAGCGAACACCAGGGAATTCCCGGCCCATGCGCCTTGCACGAAAACTTGCGGTTTGTAGTTCATCAAGATTACTCCGTGATTTTATACTCTGAGGTTACTAGCCCCTTGGATTCATGGCCCCGCATGTGCGGTTTGCGCCACCAGCGCAAGCCCCCGCAGATGCAATGCCATTGCAGTTGTGAATTGCGACCGGCCTTGCCGCCCGGTTCGTCAAGTGTCTCCACCCACTCGTGTTCATGAGAGTTGGTGCGGGCGATTTCGTTGTGGCACAAATGGCCGCGGACATCGTGTAATCTACGCCGGACGCTCTCGTTGGCCGCGAGTTTGATCAGCCGCGGCACTGGATTGACCGAATAACTAATTACTCGGTGCTTGACTAGGTTGGCCTGCTTGCGCCCGATCCAGCGACCGGGCTGCATGTTGATTTCAGTTTCGTAGCGGGTCTTGCTGGTCCTGTTCAAAAACAGCAGTATTCCAATAATATTCCGCAGATCGCCCGCCGAGCCATGGTAGAGCTTGTCGAATAATTCGGCAGGGTTGACATGGCTGTGATGCATCAGCTTAAACTGATGGTTGGCCCGCAGGGATCTCACCCCTTCTTTTTGCCAGTCGTCTAATTTAAGTTGGGTCGTGCCATCTGCCCTCACCCGATGATCGCCGAACTTCAAAATACTCTCGCCCCAATAAAACACATCAAAGCCCATCCGAGAGATTTGCAGTTTCTGAGCCACTGCGAGTTCTTCTTCGTTGGTCCAGGGAGCATTCAGTTGGTACTCAATAGGAGTCAGCCCACACTCATCTTCGTGGGTCAGCAGGTTGGTGTGATACGCCAGCCCGCGCACCGTGTTACCTACGATCAAGTAACCGACTCGTTCATCGGCGGTGGTGTCAGGCTCTTTGCCTGAAATAATCTGGTACCACTCCCGATACGGGAATTCTATGTAAGTCCGCTCGAAGGGCGGGATCGCAAAATCTTGTGCGTCGGCAATGATCCGCGGGTTCTGTGCCAGGAGTTCAGCACAATACCGTGCGGCCTCGTGGTCTAGTACAAACCGTTTGCTCAACATCAAGTTATGCCGCGTGCTGTCCCAGAATTCCCGCGGGATGATCCCGCGTTCGTTACTGGTGTCGTAAGTCTTGACCAAAAAACGATCAATCAGCAGCGGCTCACGTTTTTTGTTCTTCATTTGTCATAATCCTTATTATGCGAAGTGTTGGGTTACTTCTTGATTTCCTTGAACAATCGCTCTTGGATATCGCGCATGGCTTGGTCGTAGCCTTCTGAATAGGCTTCGCGGGCGGTCTGCTTGCGCGGCTCGGGATCGGTTTTGCCAAAGCCGCTGAGTTGTGCCACTTCGCCAATCGACGGCAACTGCGCCTCGGCATACTTGAAGCCCGCAATCTCGGCAATCAGCTTACGCTGGTCTTCGATCTTGACCTTGAGCACATTGCAACGCGCCTCGATGGCCTGCTCGCTGGCTTTGATACGCTCTACGCAATCATTGATGACATGGTCCAATCGATTGACGTGATGGTTCAGGTTGCGCTCAAGGCTCTCGATGTACTCCTGAGTCGTCATCACAGCCTTGACGGGCTTGCGCTTGCCGTTCTTAGGGATGCCCTTGGGCATAGAGTTCTCCTACTGTTATAAAACTGGTGGGTGTTGTAGGACTCGAACCTACCTGGGGTTGCCCCCAACTGATTTACAGTCAGCCGCGACTCGCCACCTTCGCCGAACACCCGAAAAAATTTGATCAGGACATGGCGCGAAGGGTAGCCACTCAGGCGAATCCGCTCGGCGCTATGGGTCTCGAACCCCATCCGGCACTCATCCTCAGAGTCGAGTCCTTGGGCCATGCCCTGATCAAATTTGTCTTGGCTTGCTTGCAGCAATTGCATGGTGCCAAGAATCTAGTACCATGCAATGTCTCTGATTATTTTAACTTTTCAAGTTCTCGCAAGGCTTGCCGCGACCAATCGTGTGCTTGGTCGAACTTGTCAATCTCGCCGTCCCGCAATGCCTGATACGCCCACTTCTCGGCGCGTCCCAGATAATACAACGCGTCTCGTATCACTTGATTCTCGCGCCCCGCTTTACGCGGGGTCGCTGCGAGCACTGGCTCGGGCTTGGGCTTGCGCTTCTTGCGAGATCCTTTGCCACCCGCCGGCAGCATGCCCTCGCCGTTGGCCCAACGCTTAATCTGCGTTGAATGAATCCCCGTTGCCTTGGATAAATCAGGTATGGACTCGCCCGCTTTGGCGCGGGCCGCGAGTTGTTGCTTCAGTTCCAGCGGGTAGCGCCGTTTTTCACCGGGCTTCGCGGGCTTGAACTTCGGCAGCTTGAGTCCGTTTGCGAGCGGACTTAGCGTCCGCTTCGACTCGCCGTTGGGCTTCGCAGGTGTCTGGTTTTCTTCCATGGCTACACCCTAGACTCTTGATAGATTCGCGTGCGTCGGGGAGCCGACTTGGATTTGCCTGCGCGCTTGTCGCGGCGCTTCTGGCTCACGGCTTCCAACTGATCTTCCTTGCGCTCGCTCAAGTGTGCGACTCTGAACATCCCGCGTTCATAGCGCGCAGTAGACTTGAGTCGCTCGGCCGGCCGCAAGTGTTCGTAGTAGCGCATGGAACTGCGGCAGTTCTTGCAATACTTGCGCCGCGAGTGCGTCGGCAGGCTGTTATCACAGCCGATGGTGGGGCATTTCACATTAAAGGTCCTTGTTGTTGAATCACCTATTAACTCCTAGTCGATTCGAAGAATGCACTAACCGTAAGAGTTTGTTCCATGATTATCTGTTGGGACTACGGCGATGCCTTACCCATGGACTCTAATGCATTCATCGAATCAACCTAGTGACTATGCGGGCTGTGCGCACAGCCCGCAGTGAGGGCGATCTCTATTCGCCATTCAGATGATTTTATGGGCTTCATCGTACCCGACAATCGGCCCTGATTGTTTAAAGGTCATTCGCCCTGGTGCCACATACCAGAGGGGCGGACCGGGCATTTGGCCCATCAAAGGTAATTCAATCTGCACGTTGCTCCTGTGGTTAGAATACCGCGGCACACTGCCTTAGATCGTTGGTCTGATGGCTAGGGCCGCTACCCATTGTAATCGGTGGGATTCAGTTCGCGCTTCAATGCGCGCTTGAATAAATCGCAGTCTGCGCGGGCTGCGGCTAAGTCAGTGCGAAGCTGATCGTTTTCGAGTTCCAGATCATGCACCCGAGACTCCAGCTTATAAACTACAGTCGTTTTGTGGCGACCGTAATGCGGGACTAAGGCGTTGGCTTCACGCAACCGCCGGACCCGTTGGGAGATCATATTCTTGAGTTCGCGCTTGAGTTTGGGGTCATTTGCAGTGTCCAACCGCTTCCGGATGGCGAGTAGATCTTGCTGCATTCTTGCTACCTTCTCGGCCTTGCGCGATGCGGCATTTTCCCTAGACAAACTTTGGACAGGCTGTTCTTCCATGTAATCATCCCCTTATGAAATGCTGTGTTTTGGACGGATTCCTCGTAGACAGACAAAGTACGCCCAAATAGCCAGTTGTCAACGGGCTATGCGGGCTTGTACTTTTGGGCCTGTCTTTTGAGGCGTTAGTCGCCCAGCGCGTGTAGTCCACGCGCAGCCATATGGTGCGCTGCACTCATGCACCGCAGCATTTCACTTCAGAGCAAAATCCTCGTAAAGACAAAGTTAATAAAGACAATGAAGATATAAAGAGATAATTCAAGCCCTTGGAGTATCCACGTCTTGTCTGGAAGCGGGCCTGTTGTCTAGCTGATCTGGACAATCGCGCTGCATCAACCCTTAGTGACAACATCTAACCACTATCTCCTTCTCAATAGGTTCCTGGCAGGAACTATCTTCCTGCCAAGACCCTATTACGAAAGAATTACGAAAGACTAGGCCGCTTCGCCCAATCCCATCAACTCCCGCAGTTCATCGACCGTGCCGGAATCCTGTGGCGAATCTGCCACAACCGCGTCACGCTTCGCCTCCTCGGCCGCGATCAACTCCTTCTTGGCCTTCAAGGCATCGAACGCATTCACATGCGGAACCACTGGCACCACGGGCGCCGCTGCGGACTTGGCTTCATCGGCCGCAATGATGGCCGCTGCGTCCAAACCGTTCTCACGGATGAACTCAATCAGCGTGGACGCGAGATTGCGTACACCCATGCTCACCTTGTAGGTGCCGTCGGCGTTGACTTCCATATTGGTTGCCTTCGCTTTCAGCATCTTGAGCATCTGCTTGTAGCCAAACTGATTGGCCACCGGCTCCGGGGAGAAATCCCCGAACTTGACGCCATAAGCGCCATCCAGATCGAACAGATCCTGGGACCACTTCGCCCCATCGATGCCTTCGATCTTGACGCCCCACGTCTTGGTCTTGGTGCTCTTGGCGAGCTTCACCTGTCCACCCGAAAAGTGGTTGATCCAGGTGACGATTCCCTGCTTGCGGACGCCATCGGGAAGCCCATCAGCCAGCGGCACAAAGTTCCGCGGGTCGCCATGTTCAGCCGTGTGCGTCAAGATGCTGCACAGGATGGTATGCAGTTCGTTGTCGAACTTCGCACCAGCCTTGCAGATGAACTTGATGCGGGCGCCGATCTCAGATTGTGAGTACAATTTCATTTCAACTCTCCTAGGGTTTATCGGATCTAACATCAATCAAACAATCACGGAGGGACTCTGCTGTCAGAGTCCTACCGTCATTACTTGTGTGATACTCGGCGAGTCTGGATTAGCTTCGCGTTGGGGATCTTCATGTCCCCGTAGTTGCTTGGCGTGCGAGCGAAACTCGCAATCCGATCGACCTTGCCATTTCCCAAGGGGACCTTGGGGACAGCGATATACTTGCCGTTTACATACATTACTTGGCGGCCGTGAATCATTGTTAGCATCACATTCTCCTGACTAGTTAAGGGATTCAAGGCTGTGAGTAGCTATCTACTCACAGCACTAAAATCCCCTAAAGAGTTGATTGCCCGAGCCGCTACCTAGCGCCAAAGTCTCTCTGAGGCTTGCTAGTCAGATTCGGCGGAGACCTAGGCTTGCAGCTTTGTCATGTTCGCGGTGCTAGTAGAGGCTAGAAAACGCATCGGGCGGGGCGGGCTTTAAGGCTCACACTGACTATCTCAGTCGGCCTTGCGCATGTCGGGTTATGTCCCGGATACCGTACTATCAGACGGTCGGCGCACATCACAAGGCGTACTGAGCGGGGCATCCTAGCCCGTATCGTCAGCGTATGGTTATCAGGCGTCAGCACTGTGTAACCGCGTCATGTCGCCCCAAGCTGAACATGGGAGGAACCGCCAAACCGCGCAGTGCTGCAAGTACCTGAGCCTTGCATGTTGGATTAACCGTATCGGCAGGTACCGCTTGCTGCTATCACCGACACGTCTCCACCACTAGGGTTTTTGGGTGCGTTATGTCACACCGTGTTATGCAAATAGACATAAGCCTGGGTAGGTGGCCCGGCGGGCGGGGGTGCCAGGGGCGCTTCTATGCGTTCGCGCATAATTTTTTTAAAAAAAGCAACGTCTGCATGTTATGATTTTTTACGCCCGCCGCGCCCGCTCAACGATTGCGCCCGCTCAACGATTGCACCCCTCGCCCGCTCAACGATTGCACCCCTCGCCCGCTCAAGGATCACGATGTCTGACGACGACGATTATCAATCCCCGCCCATCAAAAATCTGCTGTGCCTAGAGATCTGTCGATCCGGCACCCGCGCCCGCCTCGCGCAGTTGGAGGCGGCGCTGCGGGGGTTACTGGATGCGTTCGAGACAAACGAGATTGACGATTTCACGGCGTATGCCGAGCCAATACCGACTGCAATTCACGCAGCACGCGCAGCCCTCGCAGCCCTCGCACCGCAGGAGCCGAAGCCATGATGACTGGTTCAACTTCGCTTATCGCTGAGATTGCCGTGCTCAAGGCCCGCCTCGCCCGCTTAGAGGCGGCGCTGCACAGAATCACAACGCTGCGCGTTGACAGCCCTTCATCGCTCGGTGCTTTGCATGGCGTCGGAATGAGTCACGGTTTCGACATTGCTCGACAAATTGCCGAACAGGCATTGATCAGTTCATGAGCTTCACCATCACCCTCACGGACGCCGAGTACGACGCACTCAACACCCGCATCAGGTTCTTGGAACTGACGTTGCAACTGATCGCCGACATATCGCCCGACGAGCCCACTAAAAAATTAGCGCGGGAGGGCTTAAAGATTACCCAGGAAATCGAAGCGGGCGCGGCAGCGGACGACAAGTCCGCGCCAAAGCAGCCCGCTTCTAAACCAGAATTATCGCGTGACGAAGTCGCGAAGTTACTCGATGAACAGGATCTGGCGAGGCGTCTGGGGAGACTTGATCCCTTGTCATAATCTAGGGTATATACTCATCCGCCCCTTCCCTTCACACCAAGGAACTCACCATGTCTACTCCCGCTCCCGTCACGGTGGCCGTCGTTGCCACGCTCGCTGTCAATTTGGCTCCGCTGCCTTCCGGCAGTGCGCCGCAGGCCAGCAACTCGGTGGTCGTCACGGATGCCGCCGGCACGGTCTATCCGGCCGTGGTGCTGACCGGTGCCGAGGATACCCCGTGGAGTTGGGCGGCAAATTACGCTGCGGGCGACGCCACGGCCGTGGTGACTTCCCTGGACACCAGTGGTGCCACCATCGGTACGCCGGCCTCCTACACCTTTACCGTGGCTGCTGTGGTGCCATCGACCTATGAAGCCCCCGCGGGGATTTCGGTGGTGGCGGCGACTACGTCGGCGGCGACTGCCGCGGTCCATGCCTCGCTGCGGCAGTAGCATCTATGGAATGGGTTGAGGAAAAGCGCACGCAAGAGCAACTAGAGCGCATCGATCATCTGCTGGAGCATCTGGTGAAACTGACCAAAGAACAGAATAAAATTCTGCGCCATTCACTGGAGCCGAGGTTCTATCACGCGCCAAGCCATATCACCGTCAGCAGCGGGCCGAATTAAGTTGCGAGAACCCCTCCCCCCGACGGTTATTAGGGGGAGGGGAGTTTTTTAAAACCCCATGCTGGGCCGCCGGACCTCAATCGGCGGCGTCACGGCGAACGGTGCGAAAGCCTCGCGGGCCGACTCGCTGACCTCGTGGAAGTCATCGATGGTGGGGATGGAGTAGCCGGCCGGTTCGCTGGCGCTGGCCACCATGCTGGCCGGTTCGCGGGCGTCCTCGGGTACCTCCACGACGGCGGGGACTTCGTCGCCGGCAACGGCAGTGAAAACCACAACCTTTTCCGTATCTCGCCGAGTTGTTCCGGTGATACTGTCCAGCACATCCTGGAGATGTGATAGAACCGACTCCAGGATTTCACGGGCCTGACCCGGATTGGTCTCCGCAAGGCGCCGGCAAATGGCTTCGATCTTGGTCCGCTTGGACGATACATCCTTCTCCCACGAGGGCACGCCTTGGGATTCGCTGACAAACTTGCGCAGGCTGCCTTTCGACGTGGCAACCACATCCAACATGCGCATATCGCCGCCCGCTTCGACAAAGGCAGCGAGGGTGGACTTGGCCGAGCGGGCGAACGTCGCCCGGCGCAGTTGTTCGACGCGGCGCAGGCGCTTCTCGTTCTCGTCCAAGCCCTCCGTGATGGCGATGTCCTCGGTGATCACACCGCGCAGGACCGCCTCATAGTAGCGGTTGTTGGTCTTGTCGAGCACTTCGTGCTGCGCGGCCTTCAGGTCGGGAAACTTCTTGCGGCCCTTACCCAGCACGGCTTGGCACCCGGCCAGCAAAATCTTCAAATAAGACCCGTCGGTCTGTCCTTGAGTATTAGATACATCGCTGTGCAGGGCGGCCAGCTTTTCGATATCTTCTTCGGTGGCTTGATAATTCGCCTCCCGAATCTGATCCAATACAGACGTAATCATTAATAGTTCTCCTATGAAAAAAACACACTTTTTGCGGATATCTCAGCTAAAAAACGAAATATTGCACCACAAGAAAGTGAGTACGTTATAGCAGCCGCCGGAATTACCTGCAACAGAGATTTTTGATATGACAGAAAAACTAGCAAAATCAAAGGCTTTGCGTGAACTTATGAAACATAATAACGATCTTGCGCTGCCGCAAGATGCAGAGCCTGATTTCTTGGCGACACCGACCCCCGCCGCCCGCGGCAGCGAGCAACCACCTATTGAACTCAATGTCATGGCGTTGATTGGGATCTCGGGCGCGCAGGTACGGTGGAACTGGAACTTCTGGGTGGTCACGCGCCGCGATGGGGCGCGGGCGCATGTCGCAGCCCATGCCGACTTTGCGGAATGGTACCGACAAATAGTCGGTAAGGAGTATATTGAGTAACATGCGTACCAAAGTCGGCGACCGAATCCGAGTCAACTTCTACATCGACTCGCAGATCATTGACGCCATGCAGAAAATTGCCTATCTCAAAAACACCTCGTACAGCGAGTTGATCCGCCGCGCCTGCTTGGAGTACGTGGTGCGCGAGGCGCCCGCGGCGATGGCCTCGGCGCAGGCGCTCAATGGCCTGGGTGCGTTGGCGCCAGTTCCCGTGGGAACTGGGCCGTGATTTTCAGCGAGCGCAGTTACGCGCCGCGCACCACCCCCTGCCCGCCCGAGCGCGTCGAGATTCCACGCGAGCCGTGGATCACACAGATCATTGAGAAGGCGCTGTGCGTGGTGTCCTTGGGCGTGGACTGCTACGTGCTGACCAATGTCTATGGGGATCAAGCCATCGTGCCGTACGGTGCCTTGGAGGCCGACTGGGAGCGCATCGCGTATGGACTTTTAAATCAAGCCATGCAGCGACCGCTATGACGGTAGGCGATCTGTTCCCCATCGAAGACACCTCCGACGCGGGCGCGGAGGGGATCAATACCGTCGATGCGCGGTTGATCTGGGACTTGGTCTCGAATATGCGCCCGGCCGCGGATATCTTGAAGAACTATGGACTAAGTCCTGGCGATCTTGCCGTGAAAGCCCAGAATGAGATGTTCGCAGGAGCCTACCGCGAAGCGCAGAGGCTGTGGAAATCGGACATGAACATCACGCAGCGAATTCGGCTCAAGGCCGCGTTCTTGCTGGAAGACTCATTACCGACGTTGTTCAAGGTCATCACGGAGGTTGGGGTTAGTGTCAATGCCAAACTGGCAGCCATTGAACAACTTCAGAAGATCGCTATTGTCCCGACTGATACCAAGCGTGGCGATTCTGCGGAAAAGCACAACATCACTATCAATATTGGTGGGACTGTTGCACCCGTCAACATCATTGCCGAGGTACCGCATGGAACCCCCCAGTTCAACGGTTGACTCCATCGAGTGCGAGTTCCCCCGCGGCCCGACCAAACCCGGCAAAGTCTATGTCATGGACACGCCGTTCAATGAGCGGATCTGCATCATGTCGGAGCCGACGTGGACCGAGTTCGGTACGCGTCAGGAAGCCATGCGCCAAATGTTGGGCAAGCAGGATACCCGCATCAAGGAGTTGCTGGCAGAGAATGCTCTCGCCAAACAAACGGCATTCGAGGCGGTGACGCGCCTGGAGAATATTCGGGCGGTACGTCGCGATGAACTGCGAACGCGGATTGAACCGGAAGTCAATCAACTGTTGATGCCCGATGACCCTAGTTTTGGAATGCCCAAAAGGAAAAATTAAGATGAGCCAAATTGATTCTACGAGTGATGACCGGGTGATCAACAACACCATGCGGCATCAATACAAAGTGCTGATGACCGACGAAAAAGCACACATGCTGGCCGTCAAGGATATGGGCCTCGCGTTCTACCAGTATATCGACGGGCTGGGCAGTTCACGAGAACTTGCCCTGGCCAAAACCAAAATCGAAGAAGCCGTCATGTGGGCAGTTAAGCACATTACGGGGTAACCGGAGACATCATGGTCACACTGATTTTTGTATTTATCATTGCGGCGGCGATTATTGCCATCGTTTCCTCGATCAAACCCTACCCGATTTTGTGGATCGCGGTGGTCCTGTTGTGCATCGTGGAGGCCATTCACAGCTTGCCGACGGGGTTGATTCACTAGAAGTGAGTGATCTGAACTACACCGCGCCGCCGACTCTGGCGCGGTTCATGCAGAGCAATCAACGCATCCGCGTGATTCGCGGTCCGGTGGGCTCGGGCAAGTCTTCCGGCATGGTCATGGAGCTACTGCGCCGTTCCGCGGAACAGGCGCCGGACCCCGTGGATAGTATTCGGCGTTCGCGCTTCGTGGTGGTACGCAACACCATGCCACAACTGAAAACCACGAGCATGAAGACCATCAGTGAATTGCTGCGTGGAGTCGCTGCGTATCGTGCTCAAGATCACAGTTTTGAAATTAAATTCGGTGACATCGAATCGGAGTGGATATGCATTCCCTTGGATACGGCCGAGAACGTGCAACGACTGTTGTCGTTGGACTTGACGGGTGGTTGGCTCTCGGAGCTACGGGAGCTTCCACCGCAAATATTGTTGGATGTGCTGTCACGTTGTGGCCGTTACCCATCGATGAGAAATGGTGGGCCTACGTGGTATGGCGTCATTGCCGAGACCAACTCGTTCAGCGAGGACTCTCCGTGGAATAAAATTCTCGAAGAAAAAGACCTGATGGGGAAACCCCTGCCCGCGACGTGGGGCTACTGGGTGCAGCCCGGTGCTCGGGATGTCTACGCTGAAAATCGCGAACACTTGGTAACGGGATACTACGAAGATCTCATTGAGAGTAATTCCAAGGAGTGGGTGGAACAGTACATCGACAACATGATCACGCCGAGCTTGTCGGGCGAAGCGGTGTTCAGAGCGAGTTTCAAATCTGAGTTTCATGTCGCCAAGCGCGAACTGATTCCCATTCCTGGGAGCGTGCTGATTATTGGCATGGACTTTGGGCGCAACCCCGCCGCGGCGATTTTGCAACTGGACCCGCGGGGCCGCTTAGTCGTGCTGGACGAAGTTATAGAATCCGGTATGGGATGCGAGCAGTTTGTGACCACCAAGCTGCGGCCCTTGTTAGGTCAACCCAAGTATGCGCGTTTGCCGGCCGGCATCGTCGGCGATCCGTCCGGGGTGTCCCGCGGTCAGATCGGTGAAGAATCTGTGTTCGGCATGTTCAAGCGACTCGGCATCTCCAGTCAGCCCGCGCAGACCAATAATATCGAACCGCGTCTACGCGCCGTCGAGAAGTGGTTGCTGTCGCAGCGGGACGGCGGACCGGCGCTGCTGATCTCGCCGACCTGTCCGACCTTAATCTTGTCGATGCGCTCGCGCTACCGGTATGCCCGCACCAAGGGCGGCGTGATGCAGGCAATCCCTGAAAAGCTGCATCCCTACAGCGACATCTGTGACGCATTGCAGTACGGGGTGCTGGGCTGTTCTGGCACGGTATTGGCGAGATTGATCAAAGTCCGGCGCGGCGAGACCCCAAGGATTTCTAGTAAAGCCTGGACTTAAGGTCCACACTTCAGGATTCTTCCACCCTTCCCGGAGTGTTTGTCATGTCTCCCAAACAAGCGAAGATCAAGATTGCCATCAGTTTCGGTCCCCCTGTCACGAGCGGTACGTCCTCGGGCTACGGTTATACCGAAGTCATTGTTACTGACTGCACTGGCAAACCCCAGCCTCCGGTGCGGGTCACGCCCGCCGAGGCATCGTTTGTCGCAACGATTCAGGAAGGTGACGGCAGCGTGCAAGTCATCGACTACGATACCGAAGGACGCATGCTGTCCACGGTCTCGCAATCCTTTACCCCACAAGGAACCGTCGGTTCCTACCAGCCGGCCACCATGGTCACGGTTGCGCCCGAAACCGCCGCCACGCCGACGCCCGCGAAAGCCTCTGTGTGGTCCGGGACGGTTCACCCCGTTCCCTGATCATTCATGGGGGCCATCCCGACCGGGTGGAGCACGCCGGGTATCCTTCGGGGCGGGGGTCCCGGCCGCGCCACGTTAGGGGCGAACCCGGTGATGGGCGCGAATTTGGGAACCTCTGCGCGCCAAGTCTCGCCGATCCCCGGTGTTTATGACGGCGCGGGACCCGCCAGTTCGAAGGCATCGAAACTCGGCAAGTCGAAAACCGAAGAACCCATGAAGCATCAGGGCCGCGGCCTGCTGCGCGTGGTCTCCAACGATGAGCTATTTTC
>Ga0182012_10001453_pt1 | contig 25969 bp, 16 predicted proteins | sample 612S2SmetaG_FD_120486 | JGI IMG/M metagenome (GOLD analysis project Ga0182012, IMG submission 120486) | Permafrost microbial communities from Stordalen Mire, Sweden - 612S2S metaG | ecosystem: Environmental > Terrestrial > Soil > Wetlands > Permafrost | place: Sweden: Stordalen | collected...
TCACCAGCAACTATGTGTCTGAATACACTTCGCCGGTCACCGACTTTGCAGATATCATCCAGGCTGCTCCCGGCACGGTCAGCTATAACACCAACGGCATCGGCAACGGGCAGGCGAAGATCTACTTCCGCGGCTTTGTCGACGACGATTACACCATGACGTGGGACGGGGTGCCATTCAACGATTCGAACGACCCCAGCCACCACTCCTGGGCCTATGTTCCCGCGGCGGCGATCGGCTACGTGGACTTCGATCGCAGCCCCGGCACCGCTTCCGATATCGGGCCCTCCAACTTCGGCGGTTCGATCCACTTCTTCTCGCCGAAGCTGAGCGATGAGCCTCACGTCCACGGCGAAGTGAGCTATGGCTCTTGGAACACGTACCAGGTGCTCGGCGATTTCAACTCGGGCAGCTTCTGGAAGAAGAAGGCCCACTTCTGGCTGGATAGCGACTTCCAGAGCTCGGACGGCTACCAGACCTACTCGGGCAAGCAGGACGTGGCTGGAACGGCCAAGTTTACCTACAAGTTCAGCGACCGTACCGACTTGTCGGTCATCGGCACCAACATCATCGTAGACGCTTTCAACAATAACGACCCGACACGCCGCCAGCTCTTTCACCACGGCGACAACTATCTCTACGACAAAAACCAGATCAACCCAGACGGCACTTATAACGCGAATTACTACGGCTTCTCGGTCTACCACGTACCGACCTTCTTCGACATCATCACGCTCAACCACGACTTCGGCGGGGGCTGGAGGCTGGATAGCAAGTCCTACACCTACGGCTACTCCAACCACCAGCACTACCAGAACGCGACGGACAACGACCTCATCACGGATTCGGTGCTGACCAAGCCGATTGAAGAAGCGGTCGGCGGCGACGATCAGCCTGCGAGCTCGGCCAACTACCAAAAGAAACCGACAGGCGTCGACAAGCTGAACCAGTATGCCCGCGGCGGCGAAGTTGCGACCCTGAGCTATGCCACCAAGTGGGGCGTCTTCCGCACCGGCGGCTGGTACGAGTACACCGACACTCTCCGCTATCAGACCCTCACCGACCCGATTACCTGGGTGGATTCGCCCTTCATCAAGAACCGCAAATTCAACGAGCACTTTCTCACCACGGCCATCCAGCCCTTTGCGGAATTCCAATTGGTAGCCATCCCGCGCTGGACGATCACCGCCGGTCTGAAAGACGCCTACTTTTACATGACCCTTTCGCAGGCCGCGGACGGCAAAACGGTGGGCCCGCTCGGCTGCTCCTCGACCGCTACGGTGTCTACATGCAACGCCACCGTGGGACACTCTCAGGATTACAACTCCGTGCTGCCCTCGGTCGAGGCCAACTACCGCATCAACAACAACTGGTCGGCATACGGCCAATACGGGCGCGGCACTATTGCTCCCTTCAGCAGCGTTTTCGACACTGCCGGCGCGCAGGTTGCCGTAACGCCTCCGCCTACGATCGCTTCCACCTATCAGGGCGGTACGGTGGTCAAGATGAACCGTTTCACCTTTGATGCGGATGGGTATCACATTCATTTCAACAACACGTATTCGACGTATACCCCATCCAGCGGCCCTAACGAGGGATTCACCTACTACTACGCCAACCCCGACTCCAACACCAACGGTTTTGAAGCCGAGGGCAACTACGCGGTGACCAACAGCCTGAGCTTCAACGCCAATGGCACCTTCGACTCCGCCAAGTATGAGGCTGCCGCCGCCAAGGCTGCCGTCACAGACGGGAGCGGAAACATCCTCACGCCCGCCACGCCCGCGACTCCTGGGGCCTGGGTTGCCTTGACTCCGCACGATACCGAAGCGATGGGACTGACCTATCGTCAGAGGGGCGTTGACTTCGGCATCTTCGGCAAGCGCATCGGCAGCCGCTGGAACGACATCGGCAACGACCACCAGACGGTTCCCATGGACCCATTCTGGATGAGCAACCTGTTTGTGAACTATAACTTCAGCAGCGAGTCGATCTTCGCCGGTTCCAAGATCAAGCTCAGCGTCAACAACCTCTTCGACAGCCACGACGTCGTCTTGATCGGCGCTGCGAACGACGGCACCACGCTGGCTTCGCCCTACACGACCAACTCCTCGCTGGAGGTTACCCAGGATCTGCAGCGCTACACCCCGAGCTGGAATGACACTCTCGAAAAGGCGGCTGGCCGCTCGTTCATGATCACCTTCCAACTTGGCCTCACTCGCCACCAACGCTAAGAAACGCGCCACGCAATTGTGGCCCAGCACCGAAGGCCTTCCGGCGACCACTCGCTGGAAGGCCTTTGCCATTTTGACCTGTCGAGCGCCCGGACTGACCGTTCGAGGCGCAAAGCAACTTACTACGGGCGGTCGTGTTTCAATGGTGCGAGAGGGTTCAGCCAGAGGGACCAGAGAACGGCCCGAGGTTAAGCTGAGTTGGAACCTGTGAGGAGGATGTTATGAAAGTATTTGCCAGCGTATTAGCTTTTGCATTGGTTGCTGCGGTGCCCGCATTCGCGCAGCGTCCAGGTGGACATCCAGCGGCGCCTCCCGCGCATGGACCGGCAGCCTACCACGGCACGCCGCATGTGCAGGAAGATCATCGCAACTACAGCGACAAGGATGGGCATCCGAATGCACCTCACGTGGACAAAGGCAATAAGTGGGTAGGCCACGATACGGGCCGCGATGACCCTCACTATCATCTGGATCATCCGTTTGAGCACGGCCACTTTACTGGCGGATTCGGGCCGGATCATCGCTGGAGGCTGGGCGGCGGCGGACCGGGGAGGTTCTGGTTCGGCGGATTTTACTTCAGCGTGGCGCCGTACGATGCAGGCTTCTGCGACGGATGGCTCTGGGACCAGGACGAGATCATTATTTACGACGATCCGGATCATCCGGGATGGTATCTCGCCTATAACGTGCGGCTAGGGACTTATGCTCACGTTGAGTATCTGGGGGCGTAACTCAACTTAGTCGAATAAGGATCGATCGGGGCCTTTCCTTCGGGGAAGGCCCCGATTTCTTGTGTGCCACCATAGTGCATCGGCCGCCGTGAGCCTGATAGGATGGGCCTGCTCGCCATTTGAAGTCTTTGAGGTTGCCGATGAAGCTGTTTTCTTTGCGAATTTGCGTTGTTTTGATGGGTTGTGCGTGCGCGTCTGGCGCCGCTGTTTTGGGCCAATCCGCTCCCGATGCGCCGATTGTGATTACCGGGGCGGATCTGCGCCCGGCGCAGTCGCTGAACGGGGATTGGCATGTGATTCCGGACCCGTATCAGACGGGGCTTTACGACTTTCACAAGCATGAGATCAAGCGCGGATGGTTTGTGAATGAGAAGGCCAAGCCGGGCGATACGGGGCCGGTGGACTACGACTTCAGCAAGTCGCCGACGCTCAAGGTGCCGGGAGACTGGAATACGCAGAAGCCGGAGTTTTTCTGGTACGAAGGGCTGATGTGGTACGAGAAGGACTTCGACTTTACGCCCAAGCCGCATACGAAGACGTTTTTGCGGATTGGCGCGGCCAATTACAAGTCGATCTTCTGGGTGAATGGGACGAAGGTCTGCGAGCATGAGGGCGGGTTTACTGCCTTTAACTGCGATGTGACGGCGGCTTTGAAAGATGGCGGCAATTTTGTCGTCGCAACGGTCGATAATACGCGCCATGAGGATGGCGTGCCGACCACGCAGACGGATTGGTTCAACTATGGCGGGCTGACGCGGGAGGTTTCGCTGATTACGGTGCCCGAGGCGTTTATCGATCAGTACGACCTGCATTTGAGCAGGACGGAGCCGGATACGATCGAGGGGTGGGTGCATATCAACGGTGCAACGAGCAGCTCTCAGGTCGTAGTGGATATTCCAGAACTCAAAGTGCACATAACGGTCATGACGGGCGTTTCGGATTTAGGCAAGGCTGAACATGTAGGGATTAAATTCAGTGCACCGGGGCTGACGCTGTGGTCACCGGAGACACCGAAGTTGTACAAGGTTTCGGTGAAGGCGGGCAACGATTCGGTTGAAGATTTAATCGGCTTTCGCACGATTGAGACCAAAGGCAGCGAGATTCTGCTGAACGGCAAACCGATCTTCCTCCACGGAATTTGCATTCATGCCGAGGCGCCGTATCGCACTGGCCGCGCTTACTCAGACAAAGATGCGGAGACGCTGCTGGGCTGGGCGAAGGAGCTGGGCGCGAACTACGTGCGCCTCGCGCATTATCCGCATGACGAGACGATGCTGCGCGCGGCGGACCGGATGGGGCTGCTGGTGTGGTCGGAAAATCCCGTGTACTGGGCTGTGCAGTTCGAGAAGCCGGAGGTGTACGCCAAGGCGCAGCAGCAGTTGGACGAAGAGATTGGCACGTCGCGGAACCATGCGGCGATTATCCTGTGGTCGATGGCCAATGAGACGCCGATCACCGAAGCGCGGACGAAGTTTATCTCGTCGCTGGCGGCGCGGGCTCGGGAGCTGGATTCGACGCGGCTGATTACGGCTGCGCTGCTGGTGCATACCGAGGCCAACGGGGCGCGGTCGACCAAGGTCGTGGACGATCCGCTGGGGCAGTATCTCGATGTCCTGGGGACCAACGAATATATCGGCTGGTACGAGCAGCATCCGGAGACGGCGGATGTGACGGACTGGAAGATTGCCTACGACAAGCCGCTGATTATGAGCGAGCTGGGCGCGGACGCAAAGGCCGGGCTGCACGGCGGGGAGAACGATCGCTGGACGGAAGAGTATCAGGCCAACGTCTTCCGGCATCAGCTAGGCATGCTGAACCGGATTCCTCAACTGCGCGGGATGAGCCCGTGGATTCTGATGGATTTTCGCTCGCCGCGCCGGCCGCTGCCGGGGATTCAGGATGAGTTCAACCGCAAGGGACTGATCAGCGATCAGGGGGAGAAGAAGGCGGCTTTCTTTGTCTTGCAGAAGGCTTACAAAGAGAATGCGGTAGGGAAGGCGCAGTAAATTCTCGCGATTGCTGCCTGGATCAATTCCAAGTTATGGCAAGATGGGCGAAGGAGCCAGACAATGATACGAGGAAAGATCGGTTTGTGGATTGCGGTGACGATGGCTTTGCCGGCGAGCTATAGTGCGGCGCAGGCGGGGATTGGGGCGAGTTCGGGGCCGCCGCCCAAGGCTGCTCCGGCGACGCCTGCGCCTCCGGCCTCGACTGCTCCAGCGGTTGTCGCGCCCAAACATCCGGCAACTGCGGAGACGCTTCGGCGCTATTTTGAGGTCTGTCATTTTGCCTCTCACAATCGCGAGGGCATGGAAATCCAGTTTGAAGCGCAGCGGAAGACTTTGCCGCCATGGTATCCGGTGGATGAGTGGGAGGAATCCGTGGAGGCGGTGCGGCGCATCGATGCGGTGGAGTTGGCCATCCCGATCTTCCAGACCTATTACTCCGAAGAGGGAACGCAGAATGCGATTCGGCTGTTTCTAACACCGGGCGGCCAGGCGACGTTGAACAAGGTTTACGGCAAGACGCTCGAGCAAGTGGACGCGGGAGATCCGGCGGACGTGGCCCGGCACAAGGCTCTGGCGGATGAACGCGCCGTGGAGGATGCCGATGTGCGCCGGATGATCCAGTCGATGACGCCGAAAGAGGAACGCGAGGTGGCCGCGTTTGTGCAGTCGGCGGAGTGGAAGCGGATGAATGGGCTTTCGGACCAGGTGTATGCGGCGTTCAATGTGGCCTATTCCGCCCGGCAAAAGGAAGTGATGCATGCGGTCGCGATGCAGCATAAGGAAGAGTTGCAGAAGGCGCTGCGGGAGTACAAGGCGGCGCATCCGGGTTACGAGCCGTAGTTTGCCTGAATTTGTATGGGCCGATCGGCGATCAAGCAGAGTTGAAGGCGGAATTCCTTGCGGTGTGGGCGTCTTATACGCTGACGGCTGTTCGAGCAATCCAGCAACCGAAGCGGGCCGGGTAACGGGCTGATTCTTGCGGGACCCGCTTGAGACGGCCGCCCATTTGAGCGTTCTGCGGGAGTTCCAGCGTGTCGATCACTCGGAAACTTCAGTCTCTTGAATCGCGCATCCGGATAGTCTTCTGCGAATATCTGTCGCTGGTGGAAATGTTGATTTATACCCTGCTCGGGACGCTGCTGGCTGTGGCGGCTGTCCTGGGCGTGGCGGGGGCGGTTTCACTGGTGGTCGAAGCCATGCGCAACTGGGCCGGGACTCAGGCGATCTTTGAGCTGATCGACCGGCTGCTGCTGGTGCTGATGCTGCTCGAGATTCTGCACACGATGCGGATCTCAATCCGCTCCCATACTTTGGTGGTCGAGCCGTTCCTGATTGTGGGGCTGATCGCGTCGATCCGGCGGATCCTGGTGCTGGGCATGCAGGCTGAGGCGCTCACCACCAAACAGTCCTGGGATAACGGCGGGAAGTCGCTCTTTGAGGCTTCGATGACCGAGTTCTGCGTGCTGTCGCTGGTGATTGCGGTGCTGGTGGGAGCGATTTTCTTTCTGCGTAAGACCAGTCATCTGGGCGAGCAGCCGGAACATGTGGGGGAAGCGTGAGCTCACTACGCGAAAGCGCCGGGCCCTTGGGAATCTGGCCGTCCGGAGGGTCCAACCTGCCTGGGAAACCGGAATCGCGATAAACTAAAGGCAGCAAGGGAGCTGGGCGGTCGCTGCCGGTGTCTCCGCGAGGAGAAATCGGGGGAGGAAAGTCCGAACTCCGCAGGGCAGTGTGCCGGATAACGTCCGGGATTCAGGTTTCAAGGCTTGAAGACGGCCAGTGCCACAGAGAAGATACCGCCTCGGCTACCTGGGCTTTCGCGAGAAAGTTCAGCCGCCCGAAGAGAGCTTGCTCTTTTCGCGCCGGGGTAAGGGTGAAAAGGTGCGGTAAGAGCGCACCGCTGCTGCCGTAAGACAGCAGGCATGGTAAACCCCACACGGAGCAAGACCAAATAGGGAGGGACTCGCAAAGCCGAAGAACCCGGCTGCGGGGCGCATCGGCCCGATGCGCGACAGGCGGTTCGAGCAATTGCCGAAACCTCCGGGTAGGTTGCTGATGAGCGTCCGCGGCGACGCGGCGCCTAGAGGAATGACCGCACACGACAGAATTCGGCTTACAGGCTCTTTTGCTACCGTGACGGCCCTGTCTGGGAGACCAGATGGGGCCGGCCTGTCTTTGGGTGGCAAGTTAGCTGGTTAGCAAGTTGGCGGGTTGGCTGGAGGAGTTGAGATTTGCGAGATTGCGGCACATGCGAAGGAGCCAAAGCCAGATGTCTTATGAGACCGACGGGATGGCGAAGGGGCGGGATGGGGTTTCGGCGATTTCGATGCGATTGCGGCCGTTGCGCTTGGCCATGTAGAGGGCCTCATCGGCGGAGCTGATGAGCAGGTCCGGGAAAAGCCCGGGCGACGGAGCAAAGGCGGCGCAGCCGATGGATACGGTGACGGGGCAGTGGATGGCGCTTTCCGGTCGATCGTGAAGGTTGCCGATGAGGACTCGCATGGATTCGGCCAGACGGGCGGCTTCTTCGATGGGAGTTTCGGGCATGAGAACGATGAACTCTTCGCCGCCGTAACGGGCCAGCAGATCGCTGGAGCGGTGTCCCATGGCCAGGATGGCGTGGGCGATGGCGCAGAGACAGATGTCACCTGCGGGGTGTCCGAAGCGATCGTTGTAGGACTTGAAGTGATCTACATCGATCATAAGGACGGCGACGGATTGACTGCTGCGGCGGGCGCGTGTCCACTCGGCCTTGAGGGTGTCTTCAAAGAGGCGGCGGTTGCCGAGGCCGGTGAGGGGATCGGTGGCGGCCAGCTTGGCCATCTTGCGGTAGGCCTGCTCCAGTTGCTTCTGGAAGACGTCGCGCTCGATCTGGACGACGGAGACGGAGAAGACGGTGATCATGGCCAGGGCGAGAAATGCCTGAAGGAGCAGGATGCGGTGAGACGCGCCTCCGCCGCCGCCCAGGGTGAGCGGTCCGTAGCCGTGCATGGTGGCCACGGTGGCGATGGAGGCAAGGAGGTTGACGGCCAGCACGGCGGTGCTGAAGCCGAGGCGCAGGCTCACCAGCAGAATGACGGAGACGAGGATGAAGTCCAGCGGGTAGCTCGACTGGCCGAAGACGACCAGCGTGGTTGCGGCCACCAGGGCGAGGAACAGCAGGGACCTGCCAATATCGGCCAGGCGCAGGCGGTGATAGCTCTCGCGGCTGGTGATCACCAGCACGAGCGGGGTAAACATGGCGTAGCCGAGCATGTCCGAGTCGGCGCGTATCTGGAGGACGCTCCAGAAGTTGATGCCTGGGGTGCTCAACCGCATGTAGGTGGCAAAGATGGTGGCGGAAAACAGGGGCCCGGCGATCAGGCCGAAGAGGACGAATCGTGAGACGAGGTTGGGTTCCTGCAGCCAGTCGTCGAGCTTGCGGCAGCGGGGCAGCGCCAAAGCAGCAGTAAGCGGTCCCACGGCGTTGGCGATGCCGTTGATCAGGTCGGGCATGGGGAGGGCATGGTAGTGGGTCTCGCCGAGGAGTGAACCGAAAAGCACACCACCGAGGAGGAGGGGCCATTGGCGCCGGTTGGAACGGACCATGATGCCTACGGCGAGCCCGTTGGTGGGCCACCAGATGGCCTGCCAGATGTGGTGGAAGAAACCGGTGTGGTGCATGATTTCTTCCAGCACAAAGACCAGACAGGCGATCGCGACGAATTCGCCGGCGGCCCGCAGGAGCGGCCTCCGTCGCGGAAACGCGTGGTCGATTGTTCCCGACAATGAAGTCGTCACCATAGTTAGATACCGACAGGCGATCTCAGCGAAAGATGTGCCTAATTATCGAGAGGGATATCGTCATTATGCGCGGATGTGGAAAGCCCGCGTCAATCACCGGAAAGGGGCAGCGGTTGGTGAAATTCGCGCCCGGCTGCTTCGATTGTGGCACAGGACTGCCTGGATTCGAGATTCGATTGCAACCGAGACCCGGGTTATCCACCTTTGTAGCGGCTTGAGCGTCGTAGGATGAAGACATGTTGCTTGTGAAGCGATTGGCAGAGGGGGCACGGGCACCGGAAGTGGCGCACCCGGGCGAGGATCTGGGCTACGACGTGTTTGCCCTGGAGGCGGTGGAGCTTTGGGCTCGGGCCGCGGTGCGGGTGCGAACGGGGATCGCGGTCGAGGCGCGGCATCCGGAGACGGGCGTGGGGCTGGGACTGCTGGTCCGGGACCGGTCTTCCATGGCGGCGCGCGGCGTTGCGGTGACGGGCGGCGTCATCGACGCGGGGTATCGGGGCGAGATCCAGATTCTGCTGACGAACCTGACCGATACGGCGATCCGGCTGGAGGCAGGGGACAAGATTGCGCAGATGATTCCAGTGCCGGTGCTGACCGGTGCGGTCTCCGTGGTCGAGGAACTGGGAGATTCCCACCGTGCCGAAAAGGGGTTTGGCAGCTCGGGCCGGTGACGGGCAGGGAATAGGGATTAGTACCACCACTTTGACGCGGGATGTGGATGGGATTTTCTCGCGCTTCCACGGTTCAACGCGGCCATTTCCCGTGACGCAAACGGGGGAAAAATGAAAAATATGGGTTATTCCGCTCTTTTCCTGTGGCATCGCCACAGGAAAGTGTGCCATTCTTGTGTGGCCATCATACAGGAGGGAATTCGCTACTATGGACGATTCGAAGCTGGATTTACTGCAGGGCACGCTGGACCTGATGGTGTTGCAGACGCTGTCGGTGATGGGAACCCTGCATGGCTATGGAATTGCGCGCCGCATTGAGCAGGTGAGCGGCGATACGGTGTTGCTGAATCAAGGCACGATTTACGCCGCGCTGGTTCGCTTGCTGCAACAGGGTTGGATTTCGGGAGAGTGGGGACTTTCCGACAACAACCGCAAGGCCAAGTTCTACGCGATCACTGCCGGCGGGCAGGAGCAACTGGATCGGGAGACGGCCCATTGGCGGCGCATCTCGGACCTGATGCTTCGCGTGCTGGAGATGCAGTCCGCGGGAGGCGAGCTATGAAGACCCCCGCAAAGGATTGGTTTCGGCGCGCGTTCCACCGGATTGGCGCGTTCTTCCGCAAAAAGCCTCTGGACCATGAACTGAACGAAGAAATGGCGGCGCACCTGGAGTTTGCCGTAGACGAGTTGAAGGGCCGCGGACTGTCCCTGGAAGAGGCCCGGCGGCAGGCTCGGGTGCGATTCGGGAATGTGGGACAGGCGCAGGAGTATCACCGCGCGACTCGCGGTTTGCCGGGCATGGATATTCTGCTGCAGGACTTGCGTTTTGCGTTCCGGACACTACGCCGGGATGCATCTTTTACAGCGATCGCGGTGCTGATTCTTGCCTTGGGGATAGGAGCGAATATCGCGGTTTTCAGCGTGGTGCATACGATGCTGTTGCGCCCGTTGCCGTTTTCCGCCCCGGAGCAACTGGTGCGGATTCGCCAGAACGATCCCAAAGGCGGCGAGTCCAGCATGACGTACTCAACCGATGGGATGCAGGAATTCCAAAGCCAGACGAGGACATTTCAAGCGGTAACGGGATATTTCGCTTTCTCCGGCCCGGAAAATGTAAAGCTGATGGGCAACGGCCAGCCTCAGCCGGTGACGGGTTTGATGGTGGCTGGTAATTTCTATCAGACGCTGGGAGTTCAGCCAGTTCTGGGGCGCGACTTTACCGAAGAAGAATCCCTGAAGAACAGTCGTCCAGTGGTGCTGCTGTCGAACCCTTTTTGGAGACAACACTTTGCTGGCGACACATCGATATTGGGGCGGGCAATCAACATGGACGGTACGCCGTTTACCGTGATTGGGGTGTTGCCGGAGAGTTTTGATTTCGGTTCGGTCTTCGCTCCGGGCGCGAAGGTAGACCTTTTTACGCCTGCCATCCTGGGAAATATGGAAGACTGGGGTAACACGATGGCGCTGGTGGGACGGCTGAAGCCGGGCGTTGCGCTGTCGCAGGCCCAGTTGGAAGCGGACAGCCTCTTCCCTCGGCTTCACCAGAACCTGAAGCATCCTTACCCCAACGATGGCTATACGGCACGCCTGTTTGGGCTCAAGGACTACGTCAGCGGCAAACTGCGGGAGTCGCTGGTGGTGTTGTGGTGCGCGGTCGGCATGATTTTGTTGATTGTCTGCGTGAATCTCTCCAATTTGCTGCTGACCAGGGCCGCGTCGAGGCAAAAGGAGTTTGCTCTGCGCAGCGCACTGGGCGCAGGCCGAGGAAGGATCGTGCGCCAGTTGCTGACGGAGAGCCTGATACTCTCCTGCGCCGGAGCATCGCTCGGTCTGGGGCTGGCGTTTGCGGTGACCTCCTGGCTGTCGCACCAAAGCGCCATTGCGTTGCCCCTGCTGAGCAGCGTTCACGTGGAGAGCACCGCTCTAGGGTGGACGCTGTTGCTGGCAGTAGGGAGCGCGCTTGTTTTCGGACTGATTCCGGCATTCAAAATCTCAGACCGGCATCTGCATGACGCCCTGAAAGACGCCGGCGCGGGCATGAGCGAAGGGCGAAGCCACGATCGTGTCCGGTCCATTCTGGTCGCCTCCGAGGTCGCTCTTTCCTGCGTCCTGTTGGTGGGCGCGGGGCTTTTGATGCGCAGCTTTCTTCATCTGCTGGATGTGGATCTTGGCTTTCAGCCGAGCCGCGCGGCGGCGATCAGCGTGAGCTACGACGACGGCAACAACATTGTGAAACGCGGAGCGATTTTGCGGCAAGTGATCGAGCGCGTTGAGCAGATTCCGGGGGTGGAAACGGCCGGAATTACCGACAGCCTGCCGATGAGCACAAACCGCAGCTGGGATATTTCCGCGAAAGGCCGCACTTACGCCAATGGTGAGCTTGAGGATACCTTTGTCTACGTGGTGACGCCGGGGTATCTGAATGCGATTGGGATGCGTCTGGTCGAAGGCCGGGACATAAGCTGGAACGACACGGATCCCAAGCTGGCGGTGGTGATTATCAACCAGACAATCGCCGGGCATCTCTGGCCTCACGAGGATCCGGTGGGCAAAATTGCGAGTATCGGTGGGACAGATGCCCAGGTAATCGGCGTGGTGGCGGATGTGCACGAGACCAGCGCGGAGACGGCTGGCGGCTGGCAGATGTATGTGTCGCAGACGGCGCCGCAGTTTGGCCCCGATGGCGCGGAGCTGGTGGTGCGGTCCGCCCTGCCGCCGGATTCGCTGGCTTTGAGCGTGATGGGCGTGCTCCGGCAGATGAATCCGTCGCAGCCGGCGACGGAATTTCGGCCAGTCCAGCAACTGGTGGACCACGCCAGTTCGCCGCGGCGATTCTTCGTGCTGCTGGTGGGGGCATTTGCGGCGCTGGGCGTGATTCTTGCTTCGCTTGGAATCTATGGCGTCATCTCCTACTCGGTGACCCGCCAGACCAAGGAGATTGGAATACGGATGGCGCTGGGAGCGACCGCGGGAAGCGTGATGTCTGGAATCATTGCCAGAACGCTTCGGTTGACCCTGGCCGGAATCGCGGCGGGGACGATCCTGTCTCTGGCGCTCTCCAGAACAATGGCAACGCTGCTTTTCGGAACTGAGCCGACCGATCCTGTCACGTTTGGAGCCATGATTCTGTTGTTGGCGGGAGTCGCGCTCACGGCTGGATACATCCCGGCGCGGCGGGCTTCTCGGATCAACCCGACAATCGCGCTGCGGAACAGCTGAACGGCAGCGGCGGGGAACTTGGGAGCGAGTCCAAAAAAGAAAGGCCAGGAGAGCGGATCGCGTCTCCTGGCTATTTCTATTTGGACGGATTCGGTTAGTTCTTGCCCAGGCCGTCGTGCTGGTGGTAGTTGGGGTAGGTGGGTTTGGGATACGCAGGCAGCGGGTTGGCTTTCAGCTCGTCCAGCACCAGCTTGACGCCGGTTTCGAGTTGCAGGTCGTGGCCGGCCATGAAGTCCTTGGGGGTGTCTTCGACGGGCAGGTCGGGGATGATGCCGTGGTTTTCGACTTCGAAGCTGCCGGTGAGGCCGTAGATGAGGAAGCGCGGCGCGGTGACGCCGCCTCCGTCGAGCAGCGGCGGATAGCCGCCGATGCCGACCAGTCCGCCCCAGGTGCGGGTGCCGACCAGCTTGCCGATGCCGGCTTTGCGGAAATACCAGGGCATGGCGTCGCCGCCGGAGCCGGAGTTCTGGTTGATGAGCATGGCCTTCGGTCCGAAGATGGCTCCGACCGAGTCAACCTGGGGCTTGCCGTCCCGCTCCTGGGCCACGGATAGCGGCTGGCGGCGGAGAACGTCGACGATGTAATCGGCGATGAAACCGCCCTCGTTCCAGCGTTCGTCAAGCACCAGCGCCTGCTTGTTGAGCTGCGAGTAGAAGTAGCGGTTGAAGTTGGTGTAGCCCGCGCCGCCGGTATTGGGCATGTAGACGTAGGCGACCTTTCCGCCGGAAAGTTCATTGACTTTGCGCAGGTTGCCTTCGATCCAGTCGATGTTGCGCAGGCCGTCTTCGTCGCCTACGGGCACGACGGTGACGTCTTTGGCGTCTTTTCCGTCGGCGTTATAGGCGATGCGGAGGAGGGTCTGCTGGCCGGCCGTGCCGTCGAAGAAGGAGTAGAGGTTGTCGGTCGCATGCACTTCCTTGCCGTTGACGGCGAGAATGTACGCGCCCTCGTGAACATAAACGCCGGGGAGGGTGAGCGGCGAGGCCAGGCCGGGAGTCCAGTTCTGGCCGCCGAGGATTTTGGTGATCTTATAGCGATCGTGTTCCACCGTGTAATCGGCGCCGAGCAGGCCGGTGGTGGGGGAATCGTCATGGTGGTAGGGACCTGAGATGAACATGTGGCCGATGGAGATTTCGCCGGTCATCTCTTTGGTCAGGTAGCTGAATTCATCGCGGCTGCCCAGGGCATCGAGGTAGGGGCGGTATTTGGCTTCGACTTTGGGGATCGAAAGGCCGTGCGTGTTGGGGTCGTAGAGGAAGTCTCGCTGGATGCGCCAGGTCTCTGTGAACATCTGCCGCCACTCCGCGCGGAGGTCGATGTTGGCGTGCATGTTGCCCAGGTTGACGGGCTTGCCAGTGTCGCTGCCGGGTTTCAGGTCGTCGGTGGCGATGATAGAAAGCGAATTGTGCTGGGCGATAAGGGCTTTGGAAGCATCGGCGGAGACGACGAAGCCGTCCAGCTCGGTGCCAACTTCTTCCGTCTTGCGTTTGTCGGTGGTGAATCGCCACAGGCCGCGAATGCTGCCGCCACCGCTGCTCGGGCGCCCGACGGGTGGGCCTTCGAGCAGGTAGATCACGCCGGTTTTGCCTGCGACTAAACCGTTGTAATTGCGGGATGGAACGGGCAGCGAGAGAATGCGGTTGCCGATGTCTTCGAGGTCGATCTTGACTTCGACCTTCTTGTCGTCGGTCTTATCTTCTTTCTTGGTATCGTCAGCTTTGGCTTCAGTCTTGGCGCCAGCTTTGTCGTCTTTCTTGTCCTTGTCTTTATCGTCGCCCTCAGCCTTTGGCGGCGGGTTGGGGGTCTTGTCGTCCTTTTTCTTCTCTTCTTCCTTGATCTTTTCGTCATCGCTCTCAGGCGGAATGGGTGATGCGCCGTACTTGGAGAGGACGACGACGTAAGGCGCGCTGGTCTCGGCGCGGTCGAGCGAGGAGAGATCGATGCCGGCGTTCGAGGGCCCATCGTCTGTCGAGGCGAGGAAGTAGAGGAACTTGCCGTTGGGGTCGAAGACGGGGCTGGAGGCGTCGCTCATGCCGTCGGTAACCTGCGTGAATTTCTTGCTTTCCAGCGAGTAAAGGAAGACGGCCCGGAGATTGTTGTCCAGGGCTCGCGAATAGGTGATCCATTTCGAATCCGGGGACCAGACAGAGTCGTATCCGCCGCCGCCAAAGCCGCCCTGTTCATTGGTATCGACCAGCACAGGCTTGCCGGCGGGGACTTCCTTGCCCTTATCGTCGGTGCCAGGCGCATCCACGTACCAGAGGTGCAGATGTTTGTCCGAATAGGCGATGTGCTTCGAGTCGGGCGACCATTGCAGGTTGTAGTAGTAGGAGGGGTTGGGTCCGAGGTCGATGACGGTGGGCGCTTTGAATCCCGTCTGGTCGTGGAGGTAAAGCTGGTATTCGCCGGAGGCGTCCGAGAAGTACGCGATGGTCTTGCCGTCCGGGGACCAGGCCGGGGAGCGCTCAGCGATGCCGGGGGTTGCGGTGAGGTTGCGGGTGTCGCCTTTTTCCGCGGGGACGGTAAAGATGTCGCCGTGCGCCTCAATGGCGACGCGCTGGCCGGTGGGGGAAAGCCCCACATTGCGGATTTCATCGGAGGAGATCGACGCCAGATGCGGCGCTAGCTGGGGCAGGTCGCCGTGGATGGTGATCGCCAGGGTGTGGTCCTCGCCGATATTTCCGTCGGATTTGAGATCGAGAACGTGCAGGGATCCGAACTGCTCGTAAACGAGTCCTCCCGGACCGGCCTGCATGCTCTTGAAGTCCAGGCCCTTATTGGCGACGGCGAGGGAGACTTGCTTGGTTTTGGTGTCGTAACGGTAGAGGGCGACGGCGCCGAGCTTTTCTTTTCCAATCTGGTCGATGCCCGGCTCCACGGCCGGGGGGGTCGCGGCGGCGCGGTCGGAGAGGAAGTAAATCTGGTCACCGATCCAGGTGGGATAGGTGTCGGTGGTGTTGCTGGAGGGGATTTTTTCCAGATCGAGGGTCTTGAGGTTGACCACCCAGATGGGGAAATTCTGGCCGCCGTGGTACTGCTTCCAATCCGGCTCCCAGCGGGTGACCGGCTCATAGGCGATGGATTGGCCGTCGGGTGACAAAGAGCCTTCAAATGCGGCGGGAAGAGGAAGCGGCACGGGCGTCCCGGTCCCGTCGGCGTGGACCTTGAAGAGGCGCATGTAGTGGCGAACGCTGTCTCGCATGCTGGCGAAGAGAATGTCTTTCCCGTCCGGAGTCCAGCCGACGGCGAAGTTGCCCGCGGGGTGCCAGGTGAGGCGGCGGGGAATGCCTCCAGTGGCGGGAACGACGTAAATGTCGGTACCGCCGTGGAGATTGGCGGAGTACGCGATCTGCGTGCCGTCAGGCGAGAAGAACGGGCCGTCGACAAGTGCAGCGGTGGAGGTGAGCCGCTGGGCTTCCCCGCCTGCGCGGGGGACAGTCCAGACGTCGCCGGCGTAGCGGAAGGCGACGGTGGTCTGGCTTAGGGAGGGGTTTTGCAGCAGAAGAGGAGGGTTGGAAGCTGCGAGAGCAGTTGGAATGGACGCGATAAGCGCGAGGGCGAGTGTTGCCAGGCGAGTCAAGTTCATGGAATCTCCGGTTGGGACGCTTTCGTCGTCGATATTAGCTACTGCGAGGGCGCCTTCGGTCAAGCTGGGGCGAGCAAAGAAAAGCGGCGGCATGCAGGCGTAGGTGGCGGGAAATGCGGGAAGTCGGCCGTGGAAGCCTTCTCCGCAGGGTCAGTTTACTCGGACGCAGGGGATACGCAGCGGAAATTCAGCCGGTTCCCGGCAGCTGGAACCGGAAATGCCGCGGATGCGTAGTCAAGTTGACGGGAACGGAAAACAGAAACGCTGCTAGACTCGTGGGCAGTGGGACAAACCTCGGCTTGGGGCCCGGAAGAGCGACCCGGAAATCGATGGTTCCCAGGTCTCTCCCACCCAAACGGCGAAGACCAGTCGTTGGGGACCCCGGAAAATCGAGACCTGGGTCACCCACATCGTTGCCGATGGATGCAGATCATGGAAACGGAAGCCGATGAAATTCCAAGAAGCCGTAAAACTCGCCTTGCAATCGCTGTGGGCCAACAAGCTCCGGTCCATCCTGACGTTGATTGGGGTGGTGATGGGCGTGGCTTCGGTGATCATGGTGATCACGCTGACGAATACGGCCAACGACTACATCGGCACCAAGCTGACCGGGTACGGGGCCGATGTGTTCACGGTTTCGCGGCAGGCGGCGGTAAGTTTTTCGCCGGAAGACTTCTTCAAGTTCCAGAAGCGCAAGATTCTCAAGTACGAGGATTACGAGGCGGTGCGGGACGGCTGCACAGCCTGCCGGGAAGTGGGAGCGCTGCTTGCCAAGGTTACCAGCGTCTTTCACAACGGCCAGTCGAGCACCGACACGCAGATTCGTGGCTACACAGCGACAATGTTTTCCCTGAACAACATCAACGTAGCACTGGGGCGGGCCCTGACGGAAGCCGATACGGAGCACGCAACGCACAGCGCGGTCGTGGGCTATGACATTGTGGATAACATTCTGGGCGACGGAGACCCGATCGGCAAGGAACTCCGCGTAGATGGGATTCCATACACGATTGTCGGGGTGGGAGAGCGGCAGGGCAAGACGTTTGGCCAGTCCCAGGACAACTGGGTTTCAGTCCCGTTGACGACCTACCAGCATACCTATGGTTACAACGATTCCCTGGACATCTACGCGCGCGCTGACGGTGACGCCAACGTGATGGCGCGGGCCGAGGACGAGGTGCGGGTGATCATGCGCACGCGGCGCCACGACGCACCGGGCGCGGACGATAGCTTTGAGCTGACCACCAACGACACTTTCCTCGATATCTGGAAGCAGATTACCCAGTTGTTTACTTTTATCGTGCTGGGACTGGCGTCGATCTCGCTGGTGGTGGGCGGGGTGGTCATTATGAATATCATGCTGGTCAGTGTCACGGAGCGGACGCGGGAGATTGGCGTTCGCAAGGCTCTGGGAGCGCGCCAGAAGGATGTCCTGCTGCAGTTTCTGATCGAATCGGGCCTGATGGCCATGCTGGGCGGCGCGATCGGGATTGCGATCGGGGTCGGCGTGGCCGAGATCCTCACACTTTTTGTGGGAATCAACGTGAATGTCTCAATAGGATCGGTACTGTTGGGGATGTTCATGGCCACCAGCACGGGCATTTTCTTTGGGGTGTACCCGGCGAGCAAGGCGGCGAAGCTGGACCCGATTGTGGCGTTGCGGTCTGAGTTGTAGTCATCCGACATCTCAGAGTCGAGATGCAGAGCACCCGGATGTGTAAGTGAGCAGGAGTCGAAATGGCACAGGGACAGGTAGGAGAATCGGTAAGGATGGCTCTGGAGACCCTGCGCGCGAACAAGCTGCGCTCGGGCCTGACCATTCTTGGCATTGTGATCGGGGTAACATCGGTGATCGCAATTTCTTCGATCATCAGCGGCCTGAATAACCGGGTGAACGACTTTGTGAATTCGCTGGGCAGCAATGTCTACTGGATTTTTCATCTGCCGGTTATCGGAGTGAGGCCGACAATGGAGCAGTTAGCGCGTAAGAAGCTGACCATCGAGGATGTGGAAGCAATGCGCAAGCTGCCCCACGTGGTCGCTGCCGATGGCGGCAAGCAATATGTGAAGAACCAGCAGTTTCGAGTGGGCGACGCCTCGGTAAAGTACAACGGCAAGAAAGTGGGCGGAACGCTGCTGCAGGGGGATACGGCGGAGCTGGCGGATGTGCGCGACTTCACCATGAAGGAAGGGCGGCTCTTTACCGATGACGAGGACAAGCGCCATGCCAGGGTGGTTGTTCTCGGCAATGACACTGCCGATCAACTCTTTGGCCCGGACCCGGCGGTGGGTAAGGAAATCACGGTCGAAACCAGTCTATACACGGTGATCGGCGTGCTGGATAAGCAAAAGACGGCCTTCGCCGCTGGGCGCAACCCGGCCGACAATGCGGTTTACATGCCACTGGGGACGTTCGAGAACATCCATCCGGAAGAGAAGAGTATGTGGGTGAGCGTGAAGTTCGACAACCAGCAAAACAAGCAGCTCGTCTACGACGAAATTGAAGAGCTGCTGCGGGTGCGGCGCCATGTGAAGGTGAGCGCGGACGACGATTTTGAAATCTTCGGGCCGGATTCATTGACTCGGCTTTGGGGCCAGCTTTCCATCGGGCTGTTTACCTTTATGCTGGCGGTATCGAGCGTGGGCCTGATGGTAGGCGGCGTGGGCGTGATGAACATCATGCTGGTGAGCGTAACCGAGCGGACGCGGGAGATCGGCATTCGCAAGGCGCTGGGAGCCACCAAGCGAACGATTCTGACACAATTTACGACCGAGGCAGTGACGCTCTGCGCGGTGGGCGGCGTAGTGGGTGTGACGGTGGGGGCGATCATTACCTGGATTGTGTATTTATTGCCGATCGGGTTGCCGGCGACGTTATCGACCTTCTGGGTGTTGTTCGGGTTTGGAGTCTCCTGCGCGATCGGACTGCTCTTCGGGATTTATCCGGCGTGGAAAGCCGCGAATCTGGATCCGATCGAGGCGCTGCGGTATGAGTGAGGTCGTCCCGAGGCGCAAGCCGAAGTCAGCCCAAAGCGCGCCGCGGAAGCACGCTGGGCTCTCCGGCTATACTTTCGCTGTCGGATTGGCGCTTCGTCATCTGGATGGTCTGCTGCACCATAACGTGCAACCGATGATCGTGCAGCAGTTGGAAGAGGATGAGGACGATCAGGGCAAAGCCGACGATCCTCAGTTGATGTTTCATAAACAACTGAAGCGGATTCGCCGTGGCGAGCATGTGGACCGGCTGGTGTTGCGGGTGCAGTAAGGATCTGCGATCGAGGACTTAGCACACCCAAAGTCCACCTGGTAAGACCCAAGCTGCCAATACTCCCAATCCATCGAGGGCAAAGGAAGTGACGATGCCGATTGAGATGATGGTCGCGGACTGTCCCCTGCCGAAAGGGAAGTCCCGGTAAATCCATCTGAGAAGAATTGCCCATTCGGCGATTCTCACCGGAATCAGGACAAGAAAGAATGCCGGTGTATCGAAGGCGTCGCTGTGCGAGAAATATGGAATCTTCCAGAACCCCAATCCGACGATGGTTCCGAGAAGCAGCCCGATCCCGGTTCGAACTCCGCCTGCCATCCATGCGGAGGGTATTCTCGTTTCTTTGGCAGCAATCTCTGCGCAATTCGGTCCAATGATGTAGCGGCAGAACGCGGAATAGCCTCCAAACTTTGCGGCTGCAAAGTACACGAAGCCCATAACCTGTCCGCCTGCTGGCATCGGATGATGATAACCATGGCGACGGGATGCCGCAACTGGATCCGGTCAGCATTGCCGCCCCCAGTGGCTCGCTTCGCTACACTGGTACCAGGGTTCCATGCCGACGTTTGCACTGACAACTGAGATCGTGACAACGGTGCTGGTTGCCGCGAGCATGGCCTATTGCCTGTTGGTGCTGTGGTCCGCAGGCAGCTTTCGCCGCTACGCGCGCGGGTATGCGCGACTGCCGGAGTACGCGCCTGGCGTTTCAATCCTCAAGCCGGTCAAGGGCTTTGACGATGGGATGTACGAGGCCTTCCGCAGCCATTGCCTGCAGGAATATGCAGGCGAATTTGAGCTGATCTTCGGCGCCGGCAGCGAGGAAGACCCGGCGGTTGCCGCGGTGCGCCGACTGCAGGCCGAGTTTCCCGAGCGCGTGATTCGGCTGGTGATCTGCCGCGAGCGGCTGGGGACAAATGGGAAGGTTTCAAACCTCATCCAGATGCTGCCGGAAGCCAGGTATGAATTCTTGCTCATCAACGACTCGGATATTCGTGTTTCGCCGCGCTATCTGGAGCGGGTCATGCGCCAGTTCGCCGCACCGGCCGCGAAGCCGTTCGGGATGGTGACGGCGCTCTATCGCGGGCAGGCAGCGCGTACGGCATCGGGTGGACTGAAACTGGGGTCAATTCTGGAAGCGTTGGGGATTGCCACCGATTTTCAGCCCGGCGTGCTGGTGGCTCGGGTGGTTGAGGGGGGCATTCACTTTGGGCTCGGATCGACGCTGTGCGTGCGGCGCGAGGCGCTGGCGGCGGCAGGTGGCTTTGAGGCGCTGGTGGATCAATTGGCGGACGACTACGAGATGGGAGCGCGGATTGCCGCGGCGGGATATTCGATACGTCTCGCGACTGAAGTAGTAGAAACCAGTGTGCCGGCGTATGGGTTGAGCGGATTCCTGAGTCATCAACTGCGGTGGGCACGCACGGTGCGCGACAGCCGGCGCTGGGGATACGTTGGGCTGCTGTTCACGCACACCTTTCCGCTGGCTTTGGCCAATGTGGTGGCTTCGGGCGTAAGCTTCTGGAGCGTCTGGTTGCTCTTCCTGGCGTATCTGCTGCGGCTGGCGATAGCACTGCAAGTCGGCGTTGGCGTGCTGCGCGATGGGCAGGTGCTGCGCGATCTATGGCTGCTGCCGGTGCGGGATCTGGTGGGGTTTGCCGTTTGGGTGTGGAGCTTTGCCGGGAATACGATTGAGTGGCGCGGGGAGCGGTTTGTCTTGAAAGCAGGTAAGCTCACAAAGGCAGCAAGTTAGCGGCGTTTCGCGATGGAGAACGATGGCGCGATTGGTGACATTAGATTCGAGCGGCGCTTCGATTGCCGGACCCACGGCTACGCTGATCTACGACGACTGGTATCCGGCGCTGCGTTCAAAGCGGTTGCGCAGCAACTCGCTTCAAACGGCGATGCTGCTGGATCTGCCGCTGGTGCTGGGGCGTCGCAAGGATGGCCGCGTCTTTGCCATGCGGGATAGTTGTCCGCATCGCGGAATTCCTCTGAGTGTGGGCTGGTTTGACGGCGAGCATGTAACTTGCCGCTATCATGGCTGGGAGTTCGAGCCTTGCTCGGGGCAGTGTGCCACGATTCCATCGCTAACTTCGGTAGGCCGGCTGGATGCTACCAGGATCTATGCCACGGCCTATCCGTGCGTGGAAAAGGATGGGTACGCGTGGGTGTATATTCCCGGCGCTGGCGCGGGGCGCAAGCTGGAAGTGGCGGATCTGCCGCCAGTGCCGGAGCTGGCGAAATACAGCGACAAATACCGTTCAGCGCACCTGACGGCAGACCTGCCCTGCAATGTAGACCACGGGATCATCGGCTTGATGGACCCGGCGCATGGGCCATTTGTGCATCAGGCGTGGTGGTGGCGCTCGCGAGGGTCGATCCGGGAGAAGACGAAGCGGTTTGAGCCGATCCCGGATGGCTTTCGCATGGCTGCTCACGCGCCCAGCGGGAACTCCGCGCCTTATAAGTTACTCGGCGTCTACGGCGAGCCGGTGGAGACGACGATCGACTTTGCGCTGCCCAATCGAAGATACGAGACGATCCGCTGCGGCAGTAAGTGGTTCACGAGCCTGACTACAGTTACTCCGGTGACGGCCTCCACCTGTCGCATCGATGTGGTGGCGGCGTGGAATGTCTTCTACCATGTTCCGCTGGTGACGCCGATCGCGAAGTTCTTCGGCGCGAAGTTTGTACGTCAGGATCAGGTAACGATGATTCAGCAGGCGGAGGGGTTGCGGCATAACCCCAGCCTGATGCTGATCGACGACGCGGATAAGCCGGCCAAGTGGTACTTTGCGTTGAAGCAGGCGCGGCTGGACGGCGGCCGGAGTGGCGAGGGCAAACACCCGATGGATGGGCCGGTGGAGTTGCACTGGCGGAGTTAGGGAACGCAGCGGCGTTTGCGCGGTTGGATGGATGGACCTAAGGCGTCGGGCTGGCGGATGCGGGCTGCGATGCTTTCATCGTGTCCAGGCGCTGCTGCAGATTGTCGGCGAGTTCCTTTTGATGCGTATCGGTGGCCAACGATTGCGCGATCTTGACGGTTTGCTGGGCGAGGTCGAGTTTGCCTCGCATCATGAAAAGGTTGGCTGCGTTTAAGCGGTAGTAGAAGTTGGTGCGATCCAACTGCTGTGCCTTGGTCATCAGGCCCTGGGCTTCGTCGAGCTTCTGGTGATGGCTTACATACCATTGGGCCAGCTGGTTGTAAGAGAACGCAGAGTTAGGGTTGAGCTGTATGGAAGTCTGAAGGCTGGTTTCAATGCGCGGGTCGGCGGCGGAATTCGGATCGCCCATGGAAACTACGGCGAAGTAGTAATAGGCGAGATAGCTCTTTGAGTTGAGGTTCATCGCCTGGGCAAAGTCCTTGATCGCAGCGGTCTTGTCGTTCTTGCTGAGATCGAGATATCCCATTACCTCATACGCATCGGGGTTGTTGGGGTCGGATGCCAACACGGATTTGAGCATCGCCGCCGCATCGTCCCTTCGTCCAACGTGGAGGAGAAGGTTTGCTCTGTCAACATTGAACTGGGCTACCGTCAGCGTTCGCACTTTGTAGGAGGCCGAATCGATGGGCGCGGAAGCGGCCGAGTAGACCACTTTGTTGAATTGCTCTTGATGGATGTAGCCGGAAAGACTGTCCTGCAACTTCTTAAGATCGCCAAAGGACTTCCGGGCAGCTTCGATTGGGTCTTCCTGAAGACTCAATCGAAGCAAATACTCTTTGATGTGTTCGGTATGGCTGGTAAGGTCGTTCAACTGCAAGAGGCTGGTGAGGGCATAGGACTCGGCATAGAAGACGGAGCCTTTATCTTCCTTATGGTAATAGGGCGAGTTATGGTCGACCTTGAAGAGCACATCGAGGGGGATTAGATTGTTTTGGCGCAGGAACTGGATCAATCCTGGGTCGGGTTCGTCGATGATAATTTCCTTTTGTCGGAAGTTGGTGTTCCCATAGAACTGGGCCAGGCCTTCGTTGAGCCAGAGCGGCATCCACCTTCCAATATTGCGAAAGTTGAAATGCGTATATTCGTGATAGACGGCCGCGTATGGGTGTTGGAATTCAATGTCTTGCCGCAGAGCAATAAAATTCTGATCGCCCGCCCCGACAAAATAGCCAGCGACGGTCAACTGGCCCTCGCCCTGAGCCGAGGCTGGCTGGACCTCTCGAAAGCCCTTGCCGTTTTTCTGAGCGACAACCAGGATCGGGGCAGAGGGATCGCTATTAAGCTTGGACGACAAGCCCTGCAGCAGGGTGCGCATTCTTTCCAGATTGTCGAGCAGTTGACGCGCACTGCTCTCAGTGCCGTCGGTGACAACAACAAAGTGTGGGCTCGCGACTTCGATTGGAGCGTCGGCAGCGTAAAGCGTACCGCATAGCAGCGATAAGACAAGAGCGGGCAACAGGTGGATGCGCATGAGCAAGCATGATTGCAGCCATATTCAAGTTCGTCAACTGGAGCTACGAAGTCATGACGGAAACTTATGTTTGCCCGTAACTTACTGCCCGTCCTGAACGCAGCGGAAGCCTACGGTTGCGCTGCGGTCGAGGCTGGGGGCCATTAGTAGGTACTTGCCGTGCTGGCTTAGTTCGTAAGCCTGCGGAAAGTACCAGCGGGAGCCTTGCGGCTGATAGTGGCTGCCGCCGCGCAGGATGGCGTAGCGGGTGTGTTCGTCCTGGTATTCATCCGTCCATTGCCAGACGTTGCCGACCAGGTCTTCGACGCCGAAGGGGCTGGCGCCGGCAGGATTCACGTCCACTCCCGTGGGTGGCTGGGCATCGCGGCCGCGGTCGGGCCACGGCGTGGCGCCGGTTTCCACGATGACCGCAGGAGGGGTTCCAGTGGCGGTCGAGGCTGCTTCCGCTGCCTGAGTTGGCGGCGCGGAGGGATTCTCGGTGTTGCCCCAGGGGTAGCGGCGGCCGTCGGAGCCCTGCGCGGCGTATTGCCATTCCCACTCGTGAGGCAGGCGCTTGCCGGCCCACCTGGCATAGGCGCGGGCGTCTTCCAGCGAGACCCAGGTTACCGGTTTGCTGGCCCAGTTGTCGGGGTAAGTGCCGTTAGTCCAGTCCTTGAGGAAGTTATGCGCGTCGGCCGGCGAGTAATGCGTCGCGTCCAGAAATTTCTTGAAGTCCGCATTGGTTACCGGATACTTATCGATGTAAAAGCTGTCGATGTGCATGCGATGCTCGTGGTAACGGCGCGCAGAAGCCTCCCAAGGATACTGAACATCGACGCCCTCATCGTCTCCGCCTTCGATCTCGATGCCGTTAACGCGGAAGGTGTAATCGGCGGCGGGGATGCGGACCATGCCTGTTGGAGCGGTGGTTGCGGGGGTGGTCCTGGGGATTTCGACGATGCTTTGCGGCAGGGTTTCCCACTCGTTGGAGAAGGACATCAAGGGCTTTTCCGCCAGCGCCTTCATGCGCTCCAGAAGCTGTTGCAACTGGGGCGTGAGCGGCTGCGCCGTCTCCAGGATGGCGCCGTAACCGCGAGATTCGATGGGGAAGTCGAGGATGGCCGAGTCGTCATCAACGCGAGGCTGGATTTCGACCCCATGCCAAAGATCGTAGTAGTGCATGCCCTGGCTCCGTTGCAGTCGTAGCTGGCCGCCGTCAACCTCGTAAGGGTTGCGGTTGACGATGGTCCAGAGGGTCTGCGTGGCGGTGGGCCATTTGCTGGCGAAGACGCCGTAGGTGTGGGTGAAAGTGTGCGGCTCCCAAGCGGGCGAGACGAGGTTTGCAGCGAAGGCGCGGTCGATCAGAGAGATGCGGCGAAGCGACTCGGCATCGCGTGGGGTGAGCTGGTTCCAGATGCCCCAAATGTTTTCCCAGCTTTCAAAGCCGATGCCGTTGAAGAAGGCCTGCTGCAGGTCGTCCAAATGATCGTGCGCCCAGCGGTTGGAGAGATGCTCCTGGTGCCGGGTTTCGAGCCACTTGTAGCGGCTCACCGACGGCGTGAACTGGTAGTTCCAGTAGCCCCAGTTGAGGGTGTTCCAGTTGATCTTTTCGTCGCCGCCCAGGCCGTCTTCGGGTTCGAGCGCGAGCGGATGGCCGCTGGCGATGGAGTCGGTGGCTAGAACTTGGGGAACGCCGTCCAGGGTGTCGCCGTTGACGCCGTCGGCGCCAACTTCAGTCAACTCATCGCTGAGGTGTTTCCATAGGTTGGGGTCGGGGTGCGTGCCTTGGTCCCAGACCATGACCGGGAAGAGAACTTTGACGCCGTGACGGTGGAAGTCGGCGATCATCTGCCTCACCGCCGGAATCCCGCCGGGCATGTCGGAGAACATGTCGAACTGGTTGCGGCTGTCGATGCCGATGTTGGGGTAGGTGTGCCAGATGAGCACGCTGTCGATGCCCCCGTAGCGGGCTTCCACGTCGGCGAGGTACTTGTCCACTGTGTATTTCTGCGTAGCGGGATCGTAGAAATAGCGGTCGTGGATCATCATCTGCGGCTGAACGAAGCTCGA
>Ga0182012_10001454_pt1 | contig 25946 bp, 25 predicted proteins | sample 612S2SmetaG_FD_120486 | JGI IMG/M metagenome (GOLD analysis project Ga0182012, IMG submission 120486) | Permafrost microbial communities from Stordalen Mire, Sweden - 612S2S metaG | ecosystem: Environmental > Terrestrial > Soil > Wetlands > Permafrost | place: Sweden: Stordalen | collected...
CGCCGAACGGCGCCGGGCCAAGGCCGCCGCGCGCTGACAACCTCAAGATGGGTTCCCTGACCCGCACAAGACGCTGATAGGACTTGCGTGCCACCACCCCACTTGACCAGCGGTCAACTTCGGCACTAAGACACCGGCCTCAGCCAAAGCCGCACAACGTGTACAGGCGCGCATAGCGTGCATGACGTGCGGTCGATCGGCCCAATGCACCCCCGCACGAGTCCATTGAGTGCGCCGCCGGCACCCGGCTGGTCCCAGCGGTTGGTCGTCGCCTCATCGAACCAGTGAGCAGATTAGCTCCGTTATCGCAGTTCAGAGCCTACTGCTCTTGTCGGGCTGACAGGAGGGGCAAGTCGGGACGGCTGACGGGTCGCGGCAAAACTCACGGCATCCGCCTCTCCTGAAACCCTGCATATATCTCCGCGTCGGATACCACCCGGACGTTGACGCGAGTCCTGGGCGGGACCGTGTCCGACGCTTCCACCGCCTTGATAGGCCGTTTCTTGGTGGAGCTGCCGGAAATTGAACCCGCCCCAAAAATCGGCGTGAGCTGCGGAAACGCGGAATTTAAGCACGCGAAACGACGTAAACCGACGCGAAATGTGAACCGTCCCGGTTTTGATGCCGGCTTCATTGTTGAGGGCATCGCCGGCTGGGACGCCTGGGTTTGAGCGTAGTAGGCGGCCTCGAGTTCTGGCCTGATCCTCGGCGTCTGGATCGGCTTGCTGAATGGATCTTTTTCTGTCGTATAGCGCTGACTGACCTACGACACCAATCTTTGCCTAACGCGCTTGTGGGACAAGTAGATTGGCACGATCGAAAATCCGGCGACAACCGGACGATTCTCGGCGATTCCGGTCATTCGCGGTGAATTGGTCAGAACGGCATCGGTTGCTTGTAGATAGTCCCGGTTTGGTTTTGGACGGGGTCAGTGCAGGTTATGGTGACGTTCCAAAGCGTGGCCGTCGGGAGATCGGGCGCGAAGTTCAACTGTTGCTGGCCCCCCTGGTTCAGCTGAAATGTCTGGTTGAGCGGGGCCATTGGAGTGCCGATGCCCTGGAGAATGTCCATGGTCCCCAGCGTCGGGGTGGCGTTGAAAGTGCAGGAGCCGTATGTGCCGGGGCTCCCGTTTCCGCTGGTGTCGGTGACAGTGACTCGCAGACTTGGAATGTTGTTCTCTGTTGCCGGTTGGAACCGGACACTGGCGGTGTCGGCCCGGGCGGTTCCTGCACCGAAACACAAGACGCCGGGTGCGGCCACGGCGGCCACGCCTAGCGCCAAGACAACCCGTTTCTTCGTCGGGCGGCAGATTTTCACGTTGCGCGTCCTTTCTCCGGTCGCGGTACCCCCACAGTCTGTTGCCCTCAGAGTAGTAAGAGCGACGACTTCGCCACGGCTCACCACGCCGCACACTTGAGAGCTTTTTGGGGACTGTGCCCCGGGTGCGCACCACATGAATGGTGAGCTTGTGATTATCGCAGAAGTCGCTTCCATGACTCGGCTCTCGGAGGGCACATTGCGATACTGGCGGTCGGTGGAAGCAGGCGGTCCCGAGTCGTTCACGCTAATGAGTTACCCGAAAACGCCGCAGGTTCGAATCCTGCCGGGGGCACGGGTTCCGCCGCAGTTCAGAGGCAGTTTTTGAGCCAAATCCAAAGGCTTGTGACCCTCGTGTGACCCATCGTTTTGGGTTAGCTGGCACCGGCTGGACCCTTGGAACTTTGCCGCCGTGGTCCCGGCGTGTCGCATCCTGGCGTGTCCTGTCGTGCCGCGGCCTGGTATCGCCGGTTAGCTGGGATCTTGCAGTCTGTGCAACGTTTGCAGAACACGAAAACCCGCGTCGGCTGATCCCTGATCCGTTTACCCGACCCGGCGCTGTCCGTCGCCCCAGGGGAAGGGTGTCTTTCCCGCTGTGGCGTCACGGTGGGTTCTACAGTGAGCGCATGAGTGAGGGCACGCCTGGCGAGGTCATCTGGACTACGGAAGCTGTTGACCAAGACCGGTGTCGTCGATCGCAAAGCCGGCAGGCGCCAGGTGGATGTCTTGGGTTTGTCATGGGGCGGCGGCCTGGCCCAACAGTTCGCCTTCCAGAACCCCCACCGCTGCCGTCGCCTCATTCTGGTATCCACCGGGACCGGGTCTTTGATGGTTCCGGCCAAACCGTCGGTATTGGCAAAAATGTTGACGCCACGGCGCTTTCTGGATCATCGCTATGCCGCTGGCATAGCGCCCGACATTTACGGCGGGACAGCGCGCACCAAACCCATGATGATCACGTATTCGACCGCCAATTGATGGCCGGTTCACGTGTGGGCTACCTGCACCAACTCCTCGCCGGTGCCGGGTGGACGAGCTTGCCTATGCTACCGCTCATTCGACAGCCCACCCTAATCGTGGCCGGCACCGATGATCCCATCATCCCAATCCTCAACGCCAAGATCATGAACCGGCTACTCCCCAACTCATCGCTGAGTATTCACGACGGCGGTCACGTCGAACTCATCACCAACGCGGCTGAACAGGCGCGGGTGGTGGAAGAGTTCAGACAACAATCCTGATCTTGACCAAACAGCAACTGAGTCCTCGGGTTGTCCCACAAACGCCGGGGGTATTCGGCTGCAATGTGTCTTCCCGTTAGCTCTCGGCCACAACGTCATTCGCACTTTTGGTCGCGCGGGGACGATGTCCTCGGTAAGTGTCGGGAATAGCCTTTGCTACATGAAGCGCTACGGTAATCCAGCGTTCGGCCTGTTCGACCTCTCCGATGAGCACAACGAACTGCGCGGAGTACTGCGCGATCTGTGTGAAAAGGAGATCGCCCCGCACGCAGCCGATGTCGACGAGAATGCGCGGGTTTCCGGAGGAGGCGCTCAAGGTCCTCAATGACACCGGCTTCTCGGCCGTGCACGTCTCGGAGGAATACGGCGGCCAAGGCGCCGATGCGGTCGCGTGCTGCATCGTCGTCGAGGAGGTTGCCCGCGTATGCGCCTCGTCCTCACTGATCCCGGGTGTCAACAAGCTTGGCACGATGGGTCTGATCCTCAGTGGCTCCGAGGAGTTGAAGAAGAAGGTACTGCCCACGCTGGCGTCGGGAGACGCGATGGCGTCCTATGCGTTATCGGAACGCTCAGCGGGTAGCGACCCCGCGTCCATGCGTACCCGCGCCAAGGCCGACGGTGACGACTGGCTTCTCAACGGATCGAAGTGTTGGATCACCAACGGCGGCCAGTCGACCTGGTACACGGTGATGGCCGTGACGGATCCCGACAAGGGCCCCAACGGCATCTCGGCGTTCATCGTGCACAAGGACGACGACGGCTTCGCAGTCGGACCCAAGGAACGCAAGCTCGGCATCAAGGGCTCACCCACCACCGAGATCTATTTCGAGAACTGCCGCATCCCGGGCGACCGGATCATCGGCGAGCCCGGCACCGGCTTCAAGACCGCGCTGGCCACCCTCGACCACACCCGCCCCACCATCGGGGCGCAGGCGGTCGGAATCGCCCAGGGCGCATTGGACGCGGCGATCACCTACACCAAGGACCGCAAGCAATTCGGCCAGTCAATCAGCAACTTTCAGGGCGTGCAGTTCATGCTCGCCGACATGGCCATGAAGCTCGAGGCCGCACGGCTGATGGTGTATTCCGCGGCGGCGCGCGCCGAGCGCGGTGAAGGCAGTCTGAGGTTCATCTCGGCGGCATCGAAGTGCTTTGCCTCTGACGTCGCCATGGAAGTGACCACGAACGCCGTGCAGTTGTTCGGCGGCGCCGGGTACACCAGCGACTTCCCGGTGGAACGCATGATGCGCGACGCCAAGATCACCCAGATCTACGAGGGCACCAACCAGATCCAGCGCATCGTCATGGCCAGGGCATTGCTCGGTTGATGGCGCAAGGCCAATCAGGCGAGGAAGTACCTCGTCTGATCATAGGAAAATGAAAAAGGAGAACAAGATGACGACAAGTACTGCTAAGGGGCGATCTTCAGCTCCTCCAGCGCTCACGGCCGTTTCGAGACAGCTGTGGAAACCGGCCTTGGTCTCCGGCCTCCTCACCTTGGTCGTCGGCGGACTGGTGTTAGCGTCACCGGGTCCTCGATCCAGGTCGCCGCGACGCTGTTCGGCGTGTTTCTACTCGGCACCGGGCTGACGCAGCTGTTCTTCGCGTTCACCATCCCCGCGTCTACTACCGGCCGGGTGCTGTCATTCATCAACGGCGCGCTCTCGGTCGTTCTGGCGACATTTTCGTTCCGACACTTCGGCGATGCCTACGCTGTCTTGCTTCTGTCGATCTGGATCGGTATCGCGTTCGTGTTCCAGGGAGTGGCCGAAACCGTCACCGCAGTAACGTTTCCCGAACTGCCCGGACGCGGATGGTACATCTTCGGCGGCATCACCACCTGGATAGCCGGCCTGGTAGTGCTTGCGTGGCCATTCAATTCCATAGCAATACTGACGTTAGTCATCGGAGCGTGGCTTGTGGCGCTCGGGATCATCCAGATCGCGCGGGCTCAGCGGGTCCGCAAGGAGATCGACCGTGCGCTCCAACTTCCCGGGAAGCTCGCCGAAACAACGGTGCGGTGAATCGCTGAACCACCCTTGGCGCAACCAACTACATCCATCGCTGGACGCTGCCCCCCGGCACCGGCGCGCCTCAGCTCGCACATGGCTCGTCAGCTGACGGCGGCCCGGCCGGCTTCCAGGCGGGCGACCGGTAGCCGGAACGGGGAGCAGGACACGTAGTCCAGCCCCGTCTTGTGGAAGAAGTGGATGGATTCGGGGTCACCGCCGTGCTCACCGCAGACCCCGAGCTTTAGACCGGGTTTGGTCTTACGCCCCTCCTCGGCCGCGATCTGCACGAGCCGTCCGACGCCACCGGCGTCGATGGTCTCGAATGGGGAAACGGTGAAGACACCCTTCTCCAGGTACGCGGCGAACACCGTGGACTCGACGTCGTCGCGGGAGAACCCCCACGTCGTCTGGGTGAGGTCGTTGGTGCCGAAGGAGAAGAAATCTGCGGCGTCGGCGATCCGGTGCGCGGTCAGCGCGGCACGCGGCAGCTCGATCATCGTGCCGATGGGGATCTTCAGCGTCACTCCCATTTCGGCTGCGACGTCGGCGAGGATCTTCTCGGTTTCGTCCCGGACCAGGTGCAGCTCCATCACCGAACCCACCAACGGGACCATGATCTCGACCTTCGGATCCTTGCCCGCGGCGATCTGGTCGCTGGCCGCCTGGCCGATGGCGCGGACCTGCAACGCGAACAAGCCGGGGGTCAGCAGCCCGAGGCGCACCCCCCGCAGGCCCAGCATCGGGTTCGATTCGTGCAGCCTTTCCACCGCCGTCAGCAGTTTGCGGTCGGCATCCAGCTGCTCACCGGTCTCACCCCTGGCCTCGGCGAGGGCGACCTTGACCGTGAGTTCGGTGCGATCCGGCAGGAACTCGTGCAACGGCGGGTCCAGCAGCCGGATGGTCACCGGCAGACCGTCCATTGCGTCGAGTAGCTCGGTGAAGTCCTTGCGCTGCAGGGGCAACAACGCCGCCAGCGCATCGTCGCGCTCCGCGGTGTTACCCGCCAGGATGACCCGTTCGATCAATACTCGGCGATCGCCGAGGAACATGTGCTCGGTGCGGCACAGGCCGATGCCCTGCGCACCAAGGGATCTCGCGCGGACCGCATCCTCGGCGGTGTCCGCGTTCGCGCGGATCGCCAGGCGCCGGCGAACGTCGGCATGAGTGAGCAACCGGTCAACCGCCTTGACCAGCGCGGTGGTCTCGTCGTCCGTCCCCTCCAGGGCAGCCGCGAGACCGCCCTCGATATAGGTCTCCACCGGAGAAGGCACGACCGGCATCGCCCCGAGGAAGATCTCGCCGGTCGACCCGTCGATGCTGATCTCATCGCCCTCCTCGATCAGCACCGCGCCGACCCGCGCGGTCCGAGTCGAGGCGTCGACATCGAGCGCCTCCGCACCACAGACGCAGGTCTTTCCCATGCCGCGCGCGACAACGGCCGCATGCGAGGTCTTCCCACCGCGCGCCGTCAGGATCCCGTCCGCGGCGATCATGCCCTCGAGGTCATCGGGGTTGGTTTCTCTGCGAACCAACACCACCTGCTCGCCACGGTCCGCCCACACCTTGGCGGTAGGCGAATCGAACACCGCGCGGCCCACCGCAGCACCCGGCGACGCGGCCATCCCCTGCGTCAGCAACTCCCGGGGAGCCGACCGGTCGAAATGCGGGAACATCAGCAACGCCAGCTGCGAACCGGACACCCGGGACAACCCCTCGTCCATCGTGATCAGGTTCTCGTCGACCAGCTGCGCAGCGATCCGGAACGCCGCCGCAGCGGTGCGCTTCCCGACCCGGGTCTGCAACATCCACAACTTGCCGCGCTCGATGGTGAACTCGATATCACACAGGTCCCGGTAATGCGTCTCCAGCTGGCGCATCACCTTGATCAGTTGCTTGTGCGACGACGGGTCCAGAGCCTTCAGATCGTCCAACGACAGAGTGTTTCGGATCCCGGCGACGACGTCCTCGCCCTGCGCGTTGGACAGATAGTCCCCGTACGCGCCGGTCCGCCCTGACGCCGGGTCACGGGTGAACGCAACGCCGGTGCCACTGGACTCGCCCAGATTGCCGAACACCATCGTGCAGACGTTCACCGCCGTACCCAGGTGCTGCGGGATCCGCTCCCGCCGCCGGTACAACCGCGCCCGGTCGGTGTTCCAGGAGTCGAAGACGGCGTTGATCGCCATGTCCAACTGCTCGCGCGGGTGCTGCGGGAACTCTTGACCGGAGTGCTCCCGCACCGCGTCCTTGAACGTCGTGACCAACGCCTGCAGATCATCAACATCGAGGTCGACATCGCTGGACACCCCCTTGGTCGACTTCGCCTTATCAAGCACATCGGAGAACACCTCGCCGGGAATCCCCAACACCGTCTTGCCGAACATCTGCAGCAGCCGCCGGTAGGAATCCCAGGCGAAGCGCTCGTCCCCGGATTCCTCGGCCAGCCCCTTCACGCTGGCGTCGTTGAGCCCGATGTTCAACACCGTCTCCATCATCCCGGGCATCGAAAACGCCGCACCGGAGCGAACACTGACCAGCAGCGGATCATGACGATCACCGAGCCGGCGACCGAGGTTGTCCTCCAACTGCCGCAATGCCATCGTCACCTGCACCCGCAGCTCGCCGGGCGCGCTGCCCTGCGACAAGTACTCCCGGCAAGCCTCCGTCGTGATGGTGAACCCGGGCGGCACCGGCAATCCCAGCTTGGTCATCTCGGCCAGGTTCGCGCCCTTACCACCCAGCAGGTCCTTCTGATCCTTGTCGCCATCGGTGAAGTCGAACACGTACTTGGTCATCAGTTTCTCCTTGCAGCAGGCGTATCAAACGGTAAGGCGCGACGCCCCCTGGTTCGAGCAGTTCGGTGAATAGGTATGGCGCGAGGTGATGGACGCCGAATGCCGCTTCGTCAGGAGTCACCGCACCGATTCGCCGCCGGTGAGGTCGAGCGCGATGTCGACGAGCATGTCCTCCTGGCCACCGATCATCCCCCGGCGGCCGGCCTCTTCGAGAAGGGTGCGCGCATCGATGTCGTAGCGTTCGGCCGCGGATTCGGCATGGCGCAGGAAACTGGAGTAGACGCCGGCGTAGCCCAGCGTCAGGGTTTCGCGATCCACCCGGACCGGTCTGTCCTGTAACGGCCGGACCAGGTCGTCGGCGGCATCTTCCAGCCCGTGGAGGTCGCAGCCGTGGTTCCAGCCCATCCGGCTGGCGGCGGCGATGAACACCTCCAGCGGAGCGTTGCCTGCCCCGGCGCCCATCCCGGTCAGCGAGGCGTCTACCCGGTTGGCGCCGTGCTCCACGGCAACGATCGAGTTCGCCACGCCCAGCGACAGGTTGTGGTGAGCGTGGATACCGATTTCTGTTGTCGGGAGAAGCTTTTCGCGCAGGGCATCGACCCGGTCGGCGACGTCGCCCATCAGCATCGCGCCGCCGGAGTCCACGACGTAGACGCAGGTGGCACCGTAGCTCTCCATCAATTTGGCCTGGCCGGCCAGGGCCTCGGGGGTGGTCAGGTGGCTCATCATCAGGAAGCCGACGGTGTCCATACCGAGTTCTCGCGCTGCGGCGATGTGTTCGGCGGAGATGTCGGCTTCGGTGCAGTGGGTGGCCACCCGCACCACGCTGGCACCGGCCCGGTGGGCGTCCTTGAGGTTGTGCACGGTGCCGATGCCCGGCAATAGCAGTGTGGCAACCCTGGCGCGCTTGACCACGCCGGCAACCGCTTCGATCCATTCCAGGTCGGTGTGTGCCCCGAAGCCGTAGTTGCAGGTTGAGCCGGCCAGTCCGTCGCCGTGGGCGACCTCGATGGAATCCACCCCGGCGGCATCGAGTGCGGTGGCTATGCCTTTGGCCTGCTCGATGCTGTACTGGTGGCGGATGGCATGCATGCCGTCGCGCAAGGTGACGTCGCTGATATAGAGGTCGTGAGTCATGGCCGGGCTCCGGTTGGTTGGGCTGCGTGGGTGGCGATGCGTTCGGCGGTGGCTTTGGCTGCCGAGGTCATGATGTCGAGGTTGCCGGCGTACGCGGGCAGGTAGTGGGCCGCGCCGGTGACCTCGAGCAGCACAGTGACCCGGGTGCCGGTGAACTTTCCCGTTTCCGGAATGAACAGCGGGTTGTCGGCGGCAAATGTCTCGAACTGCACTCGCTGCTTGAGCCGGTAACCGGGGACGTACTCTCGCACCCGGTCGACCATCGTCTCGACCGACCTCTCGATCGCACCGTGGTCGACGTCTCCGTCGACGAGACAGTAGACGGTGTTGCGCATCAATACGGGCGGATCGGCGGGATTGAGGATGATCAGTGCCCGTCCGCGTTGAGCTCCGCCGACGGCTTCCAGCGCGGCGGCCGTGGTCTCGGTGAACTCGTCGATGCTGGCACGGGTTCCCGGGCCGGCGGATTTCGACGAGATCGACGAGACGATCTCGGCATAGGACACGATGCCCACTTGAGCAACCGCGGCGACGATGGGCACCGTGGCCTGTCCGCCGCAAGTCACCATGTTCAGGTTCGGGGCGTCGAGGTGGTCGTCGAGGTTGACCACCGGAACGCAGTAGGGGCCGATGGCCGCCGGCGTGAGATCGACGACACGCACACCGGTGTCTTTGAGTTTGGCCCAGTTCGCCCGATGTGCAGCGGCGGAGGTGGCATCGAAGACGAGCCTGGTGGCGCTGAAGTTCGGCATCGCAAGCAGACCGTCGATTCCCTCGGCCGTGGTCGGAACTCCCATCCGTTTGGCTCGAGCGAGCCCGTCGGAGTCCGGGTCGATGCCGACCATCGCCGCCATTGTCAGCGGGCCGTCGCTGCGCAGGATCTTGATCATCAGGTCGGTGCCGATGTTGCCCGAGCCGATGATGGCGACCGGCCAGCCTTCTTGTGTTGACATGGTTTTCCTCAGGTGAAGCTCAGCGACACTGTGCCCAGGCCGCTGATGGTGGCCGACGCGGTATCGCCGGAGTGGACGAATGCGGCGGTGGTGAACGAACCGGACATGACGAACTGCCCGGGTTGGAGATCCGTGCCGAACGGGGCGAGAGCGTTGGCTAGCCAGGCCACCGCCGTTGCCGGATCGCCGAGCACCGCCGAACCCAGACCCGAGTCGACCTCGGTCCCGTTGAGCCGCAACGACGCCCGGGCAGCGGCGAGTTCGACGCCCTCGTCGTAGGGCACCCACTCGCCGAGGACGACAGCTCCGGAGCTGGCATTGTCGGCGACGGTGTCGCGCAGCGTCAGCTTCCAGTCGGCGATGCGACTGTCCACGATTTCGAGCGCTACCGCGACAGCTTCGGTCGCGGACCGCACGTCGTCGATGCTCACGCCCGGCCCGCGCAGTGGTTTGCCCAGCAGGAAAGCGACTTCCGGCTCCACACGGGGTGCGCAGAATCGTCCGCACCGCACGGCAGTGCCGTTGGGCACCACCATGCTGTCGAGGATGTAGCCGAAATCGGGCTCGTCGACACCGAGCAGATTCTGCATCGGTTCAGACGTCAACCCGATCTTGTGACCCACGAGGGCTCGGCCGGTTGTCAGGTGACGAGCCAGGTTCACTTGCTGAATCGCGTAGGCATCGGCGAGTTCCATCCGGGGATAGCGTTGCGTCAGTTGACCGATCGGGGCTACGTCGGCATCGGCCGCCGCAAGCAGGTCGGCGGCTGCCTCAATCTGGTCCGGCGTCAGGGTCATTACTGTTCGTTCTCCTGGCTCATGCGCACTGCGGTGTCGTAGAGGGCTTGACCGTGAAGCCTGAACAATCCGATGAGATCGACAGTGTCGCCACCGATCTCATGGGCCATGAACAGGCCGTCGGCACCGGCAATCGCGTAGGTCGCCAACTGGTCGATCTGTGCTTGGGACAGGCCTAACCCCAGTTCTCGGATGCTCGTCGACAGCGCTTCGAAGGCCTGCTCGCGCACCCGAATGAACATCGCGCGCGCCCGCGGTTCCTCGGGCCGGCGCTCCAAAGCGAGCATGAGACCGAGGCGAAAGAAATCGGGTGATTCCAGCACCGCCTTCGCCGTGCCCACCGCCACCTCCAACAGACGGTCCCGGGCCACGACGTCCTCGGGTAACTGCCACACCTCGAGCCAGTTATCGAAACTGCGCTCGATGACGGCGGCGATCAGATCGTCCTTGTCCTTGAAGTGCCAGTAGATCGAACTGGCCGGCAGTCCGCACTTGGCGCTGACCGCACCGATGCTGGTTCCCTCGTAGCCGCGCTCGGCCGCGATCTCGGTGGCCGCGTCGAGGATCTTGGTGCGGGACAACTCGCCGTCGGCTCGCCGTTGCCGACGCTTGGGCTTGTCTGGCGTAGCCATTTTCTCCCTGCCTCTTGACTCCGTAATGATCACTACATTACCGTAGTGACCACTACACTACAAGTCCCCGGTCAACGAGGACGCGGCACACAGATAAGAGACACCCATGAATGACTCAGCGACCTATGACGTGGCGATCGTCGGTTACGGCCCGGTGGGTGCCACCGCGGCCAACCTCCTTGGGCAAAGGGGGCTCAAAGTCGTCGTCATCGAGCGCGACCCCGACATTTACTTCCGCGCCAGGGCCATCTCCACCGACGAGGAGGTGGTGCGGATCTGGCAGCAGGTAGGGCTGGCCGACCGGCTCAACGCCGACATGCAACCCGGGGCCGGTGCCAATTTCGTCGACGCCAAGGGCGAGACCTTCGTGAAGCTATTGCCCATCGACCGGGGCTGCGGGCACCCTCCGCAACAGTTCATCTACCAGCCTGCCGTCGACAAAGTCCTGCGCGAAGGAGTTGACCGCTTCCCCAACGTCGCGATCCTGCTGGAACACGAGTGTCTGCGCCTCATCCAGCACCCGGACTGTGTGGAGCTCATGCTGGCCGACCTGACCACAGACCAGTTCAAGCGCATCCGCGCCTCGTACGTGATCGCCGCCGACGGCGGTTCGAGTTCGATTCGCGGACAGCTGGGTGTGGGATTCGGCGGCCGCACCTATTCGGAGCGGTGGATCGTGATCGACACCAAGGTGCTCGAGGCCTGGCCCGGCCACGACCGGCTGCGGTTCCACTGCAACCCTGCCCGCCCCACCGTCGACTGCCCCACTCCGCTCGGGCACCACCGCTGGGAGTTCCCGGTTCGCGACGAGGAAGACGAGAAGGATTTCCTCACCGAGGACGCCATCTGGAACGTCCTGTCCAATCAGGGCATCACCAAGGCGAACGTCGAGATCATCGGCTTCGCGTGCTACAGCCACCACGTCCGGTTCGCCGACCGGTGGCGGGTGGGCCGGGTGTTCCTGGCCGGTGACGCAGCGCATGCGATGCCGCCGTGGATCGGCCAGGGCATGTGTGGCGGCGTCCGCGACGTCGCGAACCTGTGTTGGAAACTCGACGCTGTTCTGAGTGGCTCACTGCCCGAATCAGTGCTCGACACCTACCAAGCCGAGCGACTGCCCCACCTCAAGGAAGTCACCAATCGGGCCGTCAAGACCGGCAAGCTCATCATCGAGCGCAATCCGCTGCGTGCCGCTGTGCGAAACCGCTTCTTCCGCACCGCCAGCAAGGTGCCCTACTTCACCGACTGGCTGCGCAACCATCGCTGGCTTCCCGATGCGCGCTATCACGAAGGGCTGCTGGCGCCCAACGGCAACGACGCCGTTGGCTGGCTCATCCCGCAACCGTGGGTCACCGACGAGAAAGGCGATCGGGTGCGCCTCGATGACGTCATCGACGGCCGATGGACGATCCTGCATACCGCGCCGGCGGCCCCGTGGCCTGCTTGGCGATCAGCCGGAGTGCCCGTCGTGAGCATCACCCCGCGAGGTAGCGCTCCAGCCGCTGATTGCATCGTCGATCGTGACGGAACCCTGACCCGCTGGCTCGAGAGGAAGAAGGCATCCACCGTGGCCGTGCGGCCCGACGGATTCGTCTACGCCGCCGGCGGCGAGCAACCACTTCCCCCACCCCCGGCCGGCTTGACCGTCCCGGCCGTCCATCAAGTAAAGGACCACGCATGACCACCGTCAAATCCGAACACACCATCCGCGTCAAAGGCGCAGACATATTCCTCGCCGACACGGGCGGAGACGGGCCGCCCGTGGTCATGCTGCACGGCGGCGGTCCCGGGGCATCCGGAGTGTCGAACTACTCGCGCAACATCGATGCTCTCGCCCAGACCCACCGCGTCATCGTCCCCGACATGCCCGGCTACGGCCGATCGGCCAAACACGTCGACCACAGCGATCCGTTCGGTTACCTCGCCGACATGATCCGCGGTCTCCTCGACGAATTAGGTATTGGGACGGCGCATTTGATCGGGAACTCGTACGGAGGCGCGGCCGCACTGCGACTGGCCCTCGACTCGCCGCACCGCGCCGGCAAGCTCGTCCTGATGGGACCGGGCGGCATCGGCACTACGCGGGGCCTGCCCACCGAAGGGTTGAAGAGCCTGCTGTCCTACTACGGCGGCGAGGGGCCCAGCCGTGAGAAGCTGGCGGCGTTCATCCGCACCTATCTGGTGTACGACGGCGCGGCGGTACCCGACGAGCTGATCGACCTGCGCTACCAGGCCTCCATCGATCCCGAAGTGGTGGCCCATCCCCCGCTACAACGGCCCAAAGGCCTGCGGACGCTCTGGCAAATGGATCTGACCCGCGACAAACGGCTCAAGCACCTGAACAATCCGACCCTGGTGCTGTGGGGCCGTGACGACAAGGTCAACCGCCCCTCCGGCGGCCCACTCCTGCTCAACCTCATGCCCAACGCGGAACTCGTCATGACATCACATACCGGGCACTGGATGCAGTGGGAACGCGCCGAGTTGTTCAACCAGCTCGTCACCGAATTCCTCAGCACCGAGTCACGATTGGCGTTCTCATGACCGCGCTCACCGATGTCTTCGGCAAGGTCCATCTCGGCTATCTCGTGATCGAAACCGAGAAGTTCGACGACTGGCGCCGGTTCGGGCGTGACGCGATCGGCGTGCACCTCGACGAGACACTGCCCGGGGTCATGCGCTTCCGCCTCGACGACAACGAATGCCGCTTCCTGCTGCAGCGCGGTCCCGCCGAGGACACCACCGCATTGGGCTGGCAACTCGACGACCATGCCACATTCGACACGATCGAGGCGCGCGTCCGCAGTCACGGCGTGCCGGTCAGCGACGGATCCGCCGAGGAGGCCGCGCTGCGTGGTGTCGAGCGGCTCGTCCGGTTCCCCGGTCCCAACGGGCTCACCCAGGAGATCTACGTCAAGGCCCGTACAGCCACCGCCCCTCTGCGACTGGCCAGCGGCGGCGGGTTCGTCACCGGCGTGGACGGTATGGGACACGTGGCCATCGCGACCAAGAAACCGCACCAGATGCGCGGCTACTACAGCACCGTGTTCGACGCCCGGCTTTCCGACTACATCGACGAGACGATCAGCGGTTTGAAGTTCAAGATTCGCTTCCTGCGGGTCAACGAGCGCCACCACACCGTCGCCATCGCCTCGGTGAACCGGCTGCCCATCAACCCGATCCGCACCAGGATTCAGCACTGCAACGTTCAGGTCGCCGACCTCAATGACATGACGCTCGCCTACCAACGGGTGAAGGAGCTGGGTTTCGACATGGCCCTGTCGGTCGGCCAGCACACCAACGACAAGGAGCTGTCGTTCTACGCCGTAACCCCGTCCGGCTTCGAATGGGAAGTCGGGTGGAACCCGATCGTCGTCGACGAATCGACTTGGGAGTCAACGACTCACCAGGGCATCAGCATCTGGGGCCACACCCCCGAAGGACAGACGATCATCGACGTCCTCGAGCGCTTCAAGACCGGCGTCCAATCGGTGCTGCACGCTGAAGACAGCGTCCCGGCCTTGGCCGGCTCCGGTATCGCCGACAACTGATCAGGACCGTCAGGCGATTGAACGCAGAGAGATATTGTCAAGACCTGTGGATCGAAGTGGGCGATGGACTTGGACTCACATGCCGAAGTGCGTGCGATGCACCGCTGCAACGGCCTCCGGTGGTCCGCTCGCTTCGACCTGTGCTGCAGCTTGGCGCCCAAAGACGTATAGGAGGAGTTCGCCCGGCGGACCGCTGAGCCGAGCCGTCAGTTCGCCTGGTTGAACCGTCACCCGATGGTTGGTTCCGGCCCACTCAATCTCGAGCCCCGAAGCGTCAAGCCGCCGACTTAGGTAGTGGCTGCCGCGGCGAACGTTTCGCCACAAGGCAGCATCCATTGCAGGCACGAGGCTACGGGGCTCTTGTCTATTGGCTCTGCGCACGTCCTCGTGATGAACAAAGAACTCGTTTAGATTCGCAAAGGCGCGGACCCATCCGATGCGGAAGAACCCGATGGGCGGGCCGGACCGGATCCGCGCGACGAGCCACGTGAAGTCCTTGCTCTGGGCCAATCTGGCCCTACGCCGCTCGGCGAACCGTTGGAAGGGACCAGGTAGAACGATGCAAGGGCCAGCAACGAGATCGCGTTCTCGCAACACGATGTGGGCGGCGAGATCGTGAGCAGTCCAGCCCTCGAGAAGTGTAGGAACGGAAGGACCGAGCTCGTCGAGGAGATCACAGAGCTCAAGGCGCTCTTGCGTGTCGAGCGGAACATCAGCCATGCCGCCGGAGTCTACGAGGACCTGAGGTGGCAGCGTGGGCGATGGTCGCCAGCATCGTGAGTGACGGAGGTCAAAGCATTGCGCGCGAAACGGATGGCGTTGCGGCGGCATAACTCGGCGCGAGTTTCAGGCGACTTCCTTCGGGGCTGAGTCGGCAGGTTCAGTCGGGATGATTTCAGTGGGTCGCTCCAGCAGTTTGCCCTTGTGGAAGGTGGCTCCGGCGCGGACGAGTGCGACCAGGTGTGGTGCGTTGACCGCGCGCCAGCGGGTCTGTGCGGCCTCGATAAGCTTGTAGGCCATGGCAATCCCGGCGGCGCGGGATCCGGATCCATTGGTGACCTTGGTCCGTAGCCGCACGGTGGCGAAGGTCGATTCGATCGGGTTGGTGGTGCGCAAATGGATCCAGTGTGCGGCCGGGTACTTATAGAACTCCAGCAGCACATCGGCGTCATCGACGATCTTGGCGACTGCCTTGGGGTCTTGACGACGTAGTCGATTTGGAACGCCTTGATCGCGACCTGGGCGTGGTCGATGTCACCGTGCCCCCGCTGCGACAGCGCACCGCGGATCTGAGCACAGTCACCAGCCGGGTTCTCGCCGAGCTCGCACCCCACCGGGAGGCCCGGGTTTCGGTCGGCGCAATGCGCCTGATCGAACGGTACATCTGGCCCCGCAATGTCCTACAGCTCGAGGAAGCCTTGGCCAGCGCGCTGAAGAAGAGGCCGGTGGGATCGATCGAGGAGAACGACTTGCCCGGCTACTGCCACACCACGGCACGACGGACCCTATCACCGCTCGAGCAGGCTGACCGTGATGCCGTGATCGCGGCCTTAAAGGAGGCCGGTGGCAACCGCGTCCATGCGGCCAAGACGCTGGGGCTAGCACGCTCGTCGCTGTACCGGCGGCTCAAACAATACGGCATCACAACAGTCTGAACCCAAACAACCTCGCCGATTCGGCCCCGCCGGCCATCGAGGGTGCAAGTCGCTGATCCGGGCAAACAGACGGTCCCCAATGAAGCTGACGCCAGTTGCTCGGGGAACATGCCCAACCCAGACCACCCGCCGCTAACACGGCCTGACACCTCTGCTCGGCCACGCTCAACTCCGCTCATTCAGGCAGTGTCAAGGGTCAGCCGCAACAACTTTCAAGCATCAGCCGAAACACTGTCAGGCATCACCCGAAGTGGAAATGCCAGACACCACCAGCCGAGGTAGTACAGGTAATAAGTGGGGCGGGCGGGGCTCGATCCCGCGACCAACAGATTAGCAGGACCTGTGGCTTAACAGGGCCGATTGCGGCCGAATACCGTTGGCCAACAGGTTAATCCGCTCTGCATGGTCGGCGGCAATCCGTTCCTCGACAAGAGGTCCTGGGTCAGCAGGTTCGAATCCTGCCGGGGGCACAGGTATACGGCCAGCTCAGAGCCTATTTCCAGATCAGGCCAGCAAAGGCGTGCCTTCCCCTTGTCTTCCGGCTCAGGATCTGCCCGGTATGGCTCCTGCCAGTGTCTGGTTGCTGCCAGAGTGTCACCAGTCTGAGCGGTGGGACGACCATTGGCCTATGACACAGCTCGAAACGTGGCCTATTAGTGCTGGTCAGGGTCCACGACGTGCTGGTCAGATTAGGTTCCACCACCGCGTTCTTAAACTTAATCCATGACAGATTCGCCATCTCCCGATCCGGACGCTGCTCCCGCAGTTATCGCGGAGGGGTCGACTGCACCGGCCCGCGCGCTACGTCTACCGCCTCCCCGCCAGCGCCGACTGTCCCTCGCCACATTGCCGGATACGGCACGAGTTGATCGCGTCGATGAATCAGCAGGCGCACGGCACCAAACGGCTCGGGTTCCAAGTGGTTACGGGCGAGGTTGGCGTACAGCTCCTTGGTGCTTGCCTTGCGATCCGATGCCGCCAGGGTGGTCTCCCGCCAATGCCGCAACCAGTCGGCAAGGGTGCGCGACGCGTCCCTAGGCGGCTGGCCCTTGGCGACGCGGTCTTGCACCGTGTCCAGCTCGGCAAGCGCTGCCTTCCGGCTGCCCGCATACACCGAGACACGTTTGCGTACTCCGGTCTCCGGATCCAGGTAGCTCAGCCGTGCTTCCTAGCGCCCGTCACGCCGCTGTCGTGCTGATCCCTCGGAGTTTGCCCGGCGCTTCGCCACGGACACATTCTAATTCCTGGGTGGGGTAGGAATTGGGGTCAAACCCTATCTGGGGGGTGGTTGCCAGAGGCAAAAACATCCTCTGACCTGCGTCGGGCTGACAGGATTTGAACCTGCGACCACTTGACCCCCCCAGTAAATAGCGGTAACCCATTTTCCCAGGTCGCAGACAGTAGGCGGCCGATTCGTGCGCGTGCATAGCGTGCACGGACGCGCAGTTCGTTCACCATCGCGCATAATGTGTGGTCCCAAAGCGGTCCCAAAATTGCGCGCCGCGATCATTGACGTCTCCAGGGTGTTGTCCCGAAATTGTCGCCGCTACAGGAGCACTTGGTTTCCGATTTCCTTGGGATTGTGAATCCACGATGGCATCAAGCCGACAGAACGGTGTCGGCATCCACCTCGACACGGACGTGGATGCCCAGCTTCGATGCGATCTCGACGAGAGCGTCGAGCGAGAATTTCGAGATCTTTCCTCGGTAGAGGTCGGATACACGGGGCTGTGTCAGGCCGAGGTTCTGCGCTGCGATGGACTGCGACCAGCCGGCCCCGTCGATCCGATCCCGGATAGCGCGAATCAGCGCGGCCCGCAGTTTGAGGTTCTCGGCTTCCTCGCGGCTGTCGGCGATGTCATCCCACACGCTCATGGTGTTCTTCCCTTCCGCTTTTCGTGCATGCGTTTAGCTTCTTTGTACCGACGCTCTCCGGTGTCGATATCCTTCTTCGAGGTCTTCTGCGTCTTCTTGGTTAAGCAGTGCAGGACGTAGATCTCACCTCCGAACTGAGTCACGTAAAACACCCGGAAGATGCCGTCCCCGGTGCTGATCCGGATTTCCCGGCATCTCGGCGAGCCACAGCAGACTGTGAGGTTCGGGTGGTCGCGTCCGACGTGTGCCCGTAGATGTCTCCGGTAACCGCTATGCTGCTGTGCCCGAGCAGGTCGGCTACCGCCTTGATGTGCACGCCGGCCTCGAGCCACGCTACCGCGGCGCTGTGCCTCAAGGTGTGCACGCCGACGTTGGCGAACCCCGCCTTGGCCGCCGCGGCCTCGAGGGTGCGCAGCAGGTTGCGCGGCTCGACGGGCGTGCCGAGCTCGGTGGTGAACACCAGCCCGGTAGCTGTCCATTGGTTGACCGCGGCCAGCTGCTCGGCGCCCCGGGCGGCGCGCTGGGTTTTGAGCAGCGTCACGACGGCGGGTGATAGTGGCACAGTCCGGCGCGATCGCGGCGACCGCGCCGCTATCGACGGCCTGACCAGCATTGTTGGCCTTTAGTCAGGGCTTACGACGGTGCGGCCTGCCGAGCTTGGAGAATAAGCCAATGCCCCTATTGACTGCGATACACCATGTGAGCGTGCCGGCCAGCGACCCGGTGGCCTGTAGCGATTGGTGGGTACGGGTGTTCGGTTTCGCCACCGTCTTGATCGAGGAACGGGAAACCGAAGTGGTGACCGTGCTGCTGCAACACCCGTGCGGTGTCCGGCTGCTGTTGCGGCGCGCCGCCGCGCCGGTAGTCGGGTTGCCCGAATACCCGTTGTTCGGCCTGACTGTCGCGAGCTACGCGGAGCTGCTGCGCTGGGTAGAACACCTCACCACGTTGGAAGTCGAACACAGTGCTGTGCACCAGGCCCATCCTGGCGCGGCGGTGACCGTCACCGGCCCGGACTTAGTCCGTATCCAGCTCCAGACCGACGAGGGACCTAGCGGCGAAGACGAGTAGCTACTTTGATCCCACCGGCCGGAACTTCGGTTTAGTTTGCTGGCGAACGCTCGCCGAATGCTGGTTTGGGTATGGCGTTTGGGTACAACCGCCAAAATGGCACCTACCAGAGGTCGAAATAGGCTCTGACCTGCGTCGGGCTGACAGGATTTGAACCTGCGACCACTTGACCCCCAGGAAGTAGCGGCAGCGCGTTTTCCCAGGTCACCGGCGTCTTCCGCCGTTTGTTGCGGGATGCGTGACGTTCCTGGGCGCGCAGGTCGTTCATGATGGTGCACAGCGTGTGGTCCCAGCGTGGTCCCACCCAATGATCCGGCGGGATCGGTCTCGGCTGTCCTTGACGGAGTGCCTGCGTAGCCATTGTGAGTACATATCACTCGGAAGGATGGCCGGCTTCAGCTTTACGAGGGATCTGCTGCCGTTACCGCGTCGGAAGCGGCATCAATACACCAGACGCTGCATCCCCATTGCTTCAGCCCACGGATTGCCGGGGCGACGAGACGGCGACACCCGCGCCTTGGAAGGGTGGGCCTCGGAACCCCGACGGCGTAGTCATACGGCGCTCAGCCAGTCAGTACCAGTTGCGTCTGCCGCCGATGCTTCGGCCTGACCTGCCCAGGACGAACAGGATAATGCCGACAATGAGCAAAATCCAACCGCCCCAGACACATATCGTCTCAACGTTGAGCGGTACCCCGGTTAGCCTCGGTAACAGCAGGTAGCCGACCAACAGCAAGATGACACCTAAGACAATCATGCCGCCCCCTTATTCTGATATACGCCAACACGTTGACGTGTCCCTGGAAGATCGTATCCACAAATACGGACTCCAAGTGCGCTTTTTCTTCCCTATGGGGTGCTGCTCGGGGTGCGCTGACCAATTGACCGATCAGCCCCCGGGTCATCCGCCGCCTCCGCTATTGCCCCAATTAATACCCCATGTCCAGGGCTTTTCTCTGCCGCCCGCTTCCCATTCCTCGCGTAACCGTTCGATCAGGCTCAGGAGAACGATCCTGCGCACGGCGGCGATGCTGTCGGCACGGATGGATTCACCGTCTGCGTGAGCCTCTTGCGCCATGTCGGCGTCGGTGAGTCCGCGATTCATACCAAGTAGCACTTTGGCAAAGCGGGTGCGTGGATGATCGCACAGGATCTTCTCAATCTCTGAGCGGAACGGATTTGAGTAGCGCCACGCTGGTTAGCTGTGATCCCGGTCTGCGGGTCATAGAACGCCCGCACCATAAAGCGAGGGTCATCAATTCCCTCGATCAGCTTGTTCTGGTGCACCCAGTATTTGGGACCCACTCCGTCCGTGCTCGGCACCGCTCGTCGCAAATCCGGGTCATCGCCCGACCGGAACCGCTCGTGTACTCCGACAACTGATTGGCCCCGCGACCGAAGGGCTCGAACGACTTGCCGAATGTCCGCATGCTCGCGGCAACGCACGATTACGCGAACATCATCCCTGCCTGGGAAGGCTGCTTCCACGGTCTCAACTAGGCACCCGGACGGCGTGGGGCGGCCGACCCGCAAGTCCATCCGGCGCGCTCACCAGCCAGCAGGGCTGCCTCGATCCCCGAGTGGGTGAGGAAGTCGCTCAGAAATTCCCCGCGCGCGGCTACGCGGCTGAACAATGCGTGCGCGCGGGAAGACCAACCAGTTTGGCCAGGGTCTGGCTCGCGGGGTTCGACACCGGCATCGGGTGGTCGGGCGGAAACGCGCCCGCGGCGATCAAGAAGTTGCCGGCCCGTCCATCCGGATGGACAGTCACAGCGCGGCGAACGCCTCGTAGTAGGCCACGTGACGGGCCGTACGTCCGGTGGCCCGCTCCACGCCGCGACGAGCTCCTCGCCGTTGGGCAGGCCCTCGGGAATGGGTACGCCGATGCCTTCCGAGTAGTATCGAACCAGCAGGATCAGCCAGCCGAGCAACCTCGCGAGTGGAACGCAGCGTTGCGCTTGACGGAAGTGCGTCGGACAGGGCGCATGCGCTCGCGCGGAGCTTCGCCGCCTTGTTCACCGAACACCGGGTGCTATGTGACTTGCTCAGCGCCGAAACCTCTGTGCTCGAACACAACGTCTCCGAAGAGGTGGCGCTGCGATACAAGCGAGGCGGGTAACGATTGCGCCGCTCGGTGGTTACCCTAGGTTCCGTCAAGGGCTCCACCCGATCGTCGACGACATCGAGGCCGCCCGATACTGCCTGTGGTACAAAGCTTTTCGACTTCCGGTCGAAGGATACCCATCACTATCCAGGAAACCTTGATGACGTCCGGGTGGCCATGGCCTTCGACGTCATGTGCCTTGCGTCGTAGCGCACCCCGTTCTAAGAACCCGGTGCCGGGATGCTAGACATGGCTATGTGGGCAAGTCAGAGGCCTTACAGGTGGACCAACCCACGAGATAGGTGATCGCCCTGCGCGTCGTGACCTTCAACATCTTGCACGGCCGAACCGTCGGCGACGTCGTCGATCCGGCTGGGCTGCGCGACAGCATCCGGCAGCTGCAGCCCGACGTCCTGGCTTTACAGGAGGTCGACCTTGGTCAGGAGCGTTCGGGCGGAGTCGATCTGACCGCCGTTGCCGCCGAGGCGATGGATGCCGTCACCCACCGTTTCGTGGCTTCGATCTCGGGAACTCCGGGGGCGACCTGGGTCGCTGCGACGGGCACCGAGCAACTCGGATCGGCGGCGTACGGAATCGCACTGCTGTCGCGGTTTCCAGCCTCTCACTGGCAGGTGCTGCGACTACCGCACATCCCCGCCCGGTTTCCGATGTACATGCCTGTCCCCCGTCGGGTGATCGTCATGAACGAAGAACCTCGAGTGGCCGTCGTCGCCCAACTGGAGACTTCACTCGGCCCACTGACGATGGCCAACACCCACCTGTCGTTCGTGCCCGGATGGAATCGGCGACAGTTGCGCCGGATCGTCGCTGAGCTGCGCGGCCTCTCGGGACCACGTCTGGTGGTCGGCGATCTAAATCTCACAGCCGCCGCGGCGCAGCGGTGGTCGGGCCTGCGGACGCTGGCGGCGGCACCGACGTTTCCGGCCCACTGCCCGCGGCGTCAACTCGACCACGTCCTCACCGATGACCCCGGGTTGAGCGTCCGTCACCGGGAGGCACCATTGATGCCGATCTCGGATCACCGACCCCTGGTGGTCGACCTGGAGCGTCACTGACTGCTTTCGTCCCACTCAGTAGTGCCGGGTACTGACGGAAGGGATTCCGCCAAATCTCCTGTCGGCAAGACACTTTCGTTGATCGTCAAGTTGGTATCGGTACCGCGCAGCTTCTGGTACCACGTGCCGAACAATGATCGACGCAGCGGCCACGTCACCACCGACTCGACCAGCTTCAACGTGCTCTGCGCAATCGACGGCGGGACGTGGTCAGGATCCATGAGATCGTTCTCTGCGAAAGGACCCTTGTCAGCAGACATCATCGTGTCGGTCAACTTTCGCAGCGAACGACCAGTACCGCGCAGCTCTTCGATGCCGTGTCGGAATGCCCCACAGCGCTCTAATTCGTCGCGGAAGTCTCCGACGGAGACCCCCAGATGCTCGGCCACCAGACTGTCCCGGGTGAAGAGGATCTCACGCTCCACCTCAGCGCAATTCGCCAGCGCAGGGTTTGCTTCGATCGCAACATCGCATTCGCTGTCGAAGCCCAGCGATCGGTTGTTGAAGTTGGAGGAACCGATGCGAAGCAGTCGGCCGTCTACCACGATGACCTTCGAGTGCACGTAAACCGACACCCCCCTGCCGGCCACCGGCCAATAAACCCCCAACCGCCCGTGCAGATCCGCCCCCCTGAGCAAACGCACGAGGCGTTCGCGAGCGCTATCCATCGACTCCTGTTCCAGACGGCTCTCAGAGCTGCGCGGCAGGATGATCACCACTTCGGGCCCGTGCTGTTCCCGCAGCCGCGTCGCGATCGCTTCCGCGATGCGCCGCGAGGCAAAGTACTGATTCTCCAGATAGATGACGTCACGAGCGGCAGCGATGGCAGCGACATCCAGTGCCTCGATCTCCCGGACCTCACTGCGCTGGGGCAGCGCTGGAAGTGTGCGGGCCACCGCCACCTCGACATTGCGCAACGCGGGCCTGAGCCCCTCGGGCCACGGGGATGCGAACGGTACGTCCTTAGCCAGCGCTTGACCGGTCGCTGCCTTCCACCGCTCGCGGGCCTGTTCAGCAAGCAGCTCCCCAGCAGGACCGTCCACCACAGCAGCGACTTCGTGGCGTGGGCCGTACGCATCGCCTGGGCCGTGCCTGCGCGGATCGACGGGAAGATGCGCGCGGGTATCCCAGCGCCCGAGCGCGAGATCGATGCCGCCGCAGAAGGCCACCGCATCATCGACGACCACGATCTTCTGGTGGTGCACGGCACCGGTGGGGTGCACTCCGTCGACTGCGAAGTGCATTCTCGCCGAAGTGAACTGGTTGAGCAGACTCACCGGCACAACGCCAAACCAGAACCCGTCGAAAGCGGGCAGGAGCCGAAGGTTGGACTTCAGCAGATACACGTTCAGTTCGGGACGCTTACACAGCAGCCAGTTCAGGAATGGGCCGAGGTTGTTGGGGCCTTCTAACGTCGCTTCGTCGCGCTCGAATGCAGTCCGGTAGTCCAGGTCCCAGCCGATGACGACGATTCGCTGCTGAGCGTTCAACATCGCGGCCTTGACGTGCCGCAGGTAGTCAGCACCGTCGACGATGGGGGCGTAGCGATTGGCCGGTGCCGACCGCCAGCAGGTCACCCCCGGCACGATCACCGTTTCGTTGCGTCGGTCCATGCCGACGCCGACCCGCTCATCGGCGTTCACGAACATCGACCCCTCCCGGGTACTTCGGCGAACTGCCACGAGGCGCAAGCCCACCTACCATCTTCCCCCACTATCACGCTCAAGGTTGAACAGCGGGCGTTCCGAACCGGGACTGGCGCGACGCGGGACGGCAAGCGTGGCGCACGGGTCCGGCGGTCAGATGAAGGGTACGCAGGCGATCGAGGCTGCGCGCGGGCAACCAGGGGATGTGAGACGGTGGCCCAAAATCCCCGCCTTCAGCACCGTTCCCGATCCCACGCTGGGCCGGTTACAAGCGCCAGAGATTCATCGAACTACGGGCCCGAGGATGGTCGATTCGTGCCACTGGCGTGAAGTAGGGGTATCTCGAAGCGCAGCAAACAACTGGGCTCGCGGACACAAGACCTACCGGGGTGGCGAGGGGTCGGGTTCGTACCGGCGCTGGATCGATTAGCGATGCGGCAGGTCAGTCCGCGGTTACTTGAGCCGGCCGTCGACTTTGTCATCGTGCACAAGTTGGACAGGCTGGCGCGAGATCGTGCCGACGATGTCGCAATTCTCCTGGATATCCGCAGAGCAGGCGCAACTCTGGTGTCGGTATCGGAGCAGATCGACGAATCACCCGCTGGGACACTGATGCACGGCATCGTCGCGTCCTTTGCCGAGTTCTACTCGAAGAACTTGTCGGCAGAAGCCCGGAAGGGGCTTGAAGAGAAGGTGCGTCGTGGCGGCACCCCGGGACAGGCGCCTATCGGTTACTTGAACGTCACGCGGAGAATCGAGGGCACCGACGTCAAGAGTGTCACCATCGACGATTCGAGGGCGCCGCATATTCAATGGGCTTTCCGGGAGTACGCGACCGGTGAGTGAGTTCTCGCATCGTCGCTGCGCCAACGCGCCCCCGGATACACCAAGCTCGGCTTCCCCGATCCCCGAAGAGCACAGAAGCTATCCGGCAACTCGTAATCAGCACGGATTGACAGCTACGGCCGGTTTGAACCCGGAGCACTTGACCATCGGACAAGTGCGCCAGAACGGGCGCGTCACTACAAATGGTGGTCCTAAGCTCGGGCAAGCTGAACCGGAGTTGAGGTACCGACAGTCGCATTACCGCAGGCCAGAGCCCATTTTTCTAAGTCGGGCTGACAGGATTTGAACCTGCGACCACTTGACCCCCAGTAAATAGCGGTAACGCATTTCCGCAGCTCGCGGGCAGTAGGCGGCCGACTTGTGTGTGGGCATAGCGTGCACTGACGCGCAGGTCGTTCACCACCGCGCATAACGTGTGGTCCCAAACTGGTCCCAACCAGAGGGCCGCGACCGATCACCCCACCGGCGTCGAACCGGACATGTTTTCGGGGAGACATTCGCACCAACGGATCAGCTTCCACATCGCATCGATCATGCGCCAACTCCGTAGACGAATGTATTCGAAGCGACTACACTAACACCGTGGGTGACCCGCTACTGGACCCAGAACATCTTGATGACTACGACCCCTTTGAGATAGACACCCAGGCTGCACATTTGTTCAAACACCCTCACCTCGGTATCGATGACGTGTTCGACGTGTGGGTGTCCGACCCGCTGTTCTATCCGGCCAACCCACCCGCGCACTGGCTGATGTGCGCAGAAGTAGCAGGCGATGTTCTCGTCGTACCCATAGCGCCGTCCCGAACGGGAGACCCCCGCAAGTGCAGGCCCATCGGATGCTACGTCGCCTCCCAACACCTTGCCGACCAGTACAGGAAAGACCGATGACCAACACTGACATGACCCCCGATCAGGAACACGAGTTCTACGCACGACCCGAAAACCAGGAACCACAGGGGCCGCCGATCCGCCGACGCGGACGCATGTCCGTTCCCATACCCGTGCGTCTGCCGCCCGAGTTGCTTGAGCGTGTTCGCAAGGCCGCCGAGGATGATGACCGCTCCATATCGGCGTGGATTCGACGGGCGGTAGAGCACGAACTGGCGAACTGAGCCAGCCCGCCCAGTAGTCCCGTTCTCGTCCCCCGCCACTCGCCCGTACGGGATCGTTCTGCTTACTTCTGCGCGAAACCGTCGGCAACTAGCCAACATTCGCCGGCAAGGCACAGATCCCAC
>Ga0182012_10001455_pt1 | contig 25946 bp, 26 predicted proteins | sample 612S2SmetaG_FD_120486 | JGI IMG/M metagenome (GOLD analysis project Ga0182012, IMG submission 120486) | Permafrost microbial communities from Stordalen Mire, Sweden - 612S2S metaG | ecosystem: Environmental > Terrestrial > Soil > Wetlands > Permafrost | place: Sweden: Stordalen | collected...
ATGGAAATCAATCAAATCAAGCGATTCATCAAAGATCTCGAGGAGCGCACCGACTCCTTGAGGAGGTATCTTTGATTACGACAACAAGCACGAGCGCCTGCAGGAAGTAACCCGCGAGCTCGAACAGCCCGGGATCTGGGACAACGCGGATCGAGCCCAGGAGCTCGGCAAGGAACGCGCCAAACTGGAACAAGTGGTCGTCGGTCTGGATCGGCTGTCGCGCGGCCTGCGTGACGCGGACGAGCTTTTGCAGGTGGCTGCGGACGAGGGCGATCTGAATATCGCCGGGGAAATCGAGTCCGATGCGACGCGCCTTGCCGCCGAAGTGGAGCGGCTCGAATTCCAGCGCATGTTCCCGGGCAAGATGGATTCGCACAATGCCTTTCTCGACATCCAGGCGGGCGCGGGCGGTACGGAAGCGCAGGACTGGGCGGCCATGTTGCTGCGCATGTATTTGAAGTGGGCGGACCGCCATGGCGTCGCAACCGAGATCATCGACCAGAGCCCTGGGGAGGTGGCGGGCATCAAGGGTGCGACCATCAGCATGAGCGGCGACTACGCGTACGGATGGCTCCGAACCGAGACCGGCGTGCATCGTTTGGTGCGCAAGTCGCCGTTCGATTCGGGGAACCGCCGCCATACCTCGTTCGCCTCGGTATTCGTCTCGCCCGAAGTGGACGACGACATCGACATCGAGATCAATCCGGCGGATCTGCGCACCGACGTTTACCGTTCGAGCGGCGCGGGCGGCCAGCACGTCAACAAGACCGAATCGGCGGTGCGCATCACCCACATGCCGAGCGGCATCGTGGTCGCCTGCCAGAGCGAGCGCAGCCAGCACAAGAATCGATCCACGGCGATGAAGATGCTCAAGGCGAAGCTCTATGAACTCGAGTTCAACAAGCGCAACGCCGCGGCGAAGGTGCTGGAGGATTCGAAATCGGACGTGAGCTGGGGAAACCAGATCAGAAGCTACGTCCTGGATCAATCCCGCATCAAGGATTTGCGCACCGGCGTGGAGATCGGCAATACCACCGCGGTGCTCGACGGCGATCTCGACGAATTCATGCAAGCCAGCCTGAAACAGGGATTATGAGCGACGACGACGACAATCATTTGATCGCGGAGCGCCGCGCGAAGCTCGCAAAACTGCGCGAGCGCGGCGGAGCGGCCTTTCCAAACGACTTTCGCCGCGACGCCTTGGCGGGCGATCTGGCGCTCGCCTACGCCGAGAAGTCCGCCGAGGCGCTCGACGGGGCGGCGATCCGTGTGAGTGTTGCCGGCAGGATGCGCGCCAAGCGCGTGATGGGAAAGGCGAGCTTCGCGAAGCTCGCGGACTCGAGCGGGGAGATCCAGATCTTCCTGCAGCGCGATGCACTGGGCGACTCCTACGAGGAGTTCAAGACCTGGGACGTCGGCGACATTGTCGGCGCGCAAGGGACGCTTTTCCGCACCAAGACGGGCGAGCTCTCGGTGCGCGCCGAGCGCATCGTGCTGCTCACCAAGTCGCTCCGTCCGCTGCCGGACAAGTGGCACGGCATCGTCGATACGGAGCTGCGCTACCGGCGCCGCTACGTCGATCTGATCATGAACGAGGACAGCCGGCGGGTGTTCGAGATGCGCTCGGCGATCGTGCGGTATCTGCGCGCGTTTCTCGACAGCCGCGGATTCCTCGAGGTCGAGACCCCGATGCTGCACCCCATTCCGGGCGGCGCCGCGGCGCGGCCGTTCAAGACGCACCACAATGCACTGGATGCGGAGATGTTCCTGCGGATCGCGCCGGAGCTCTATTTGAAGCGCCTCACGGTCGGCGGATTCGAGCGCGTCTACGAGATCAATCGGAACTTCCGCAATGAGGGGATTTCCACACAGCACAATCCCGAGTTCACCATGCTCGAGCTGTATCAGGCGTATGCCGATTACACCGATCTGATGGAGATGATCGAGACCTTGTTTCAGGGGCTCGCGGATCTGCTCCTCGGCTCCCGTGTGCTCGACTACCAGGGCACCAAGATCGACCTGTCCCAACCGTTCGCGCGTCTCACGATCGAGCAGATCCTGACGGCGAACAACCCCGATCTGGAGCCGCAGTCGCTCAGGGACATCGCCTACCTGAGGCGCGTGTGCGATGCGAAGAGGATCGCGTACAAGGGCGGCGATGGTGCCGGCAAACTGCAGATCGAGCTGTTCGAGAAAACCGGCGAGCATACCCTGGTGCAGCCGACCTTCGCGTATGCGTATCCGGCCGAGGTGTCGCCATTGTCGAGACGCAATGACCGGGATCCGTTCATCACCGACCGCTGGGAGTTTTTCATCGGCGGTCGGGAGCTCGCCAACGGCTTCTCGGAGCTGAACGATTCGGAGGACCAGGCGCAGCGCTTCAAGGAACAGGTCGAGCGCAAGGCGGGCGGTGACGAGGAGGCCATGTATTACGATGCCGACTACGTGCGCGCGCTCGAGTACGGCATGCCGCCGACGGCGGGGCTCGGACTGGGTGTGGACCGCGTCGTCATGCTGTTCGCGAACGCACCGTCGATCCGCGACGTGCTCTTGTTCCCGCACATGCGGGCGGAGCTGTAGGAGGCCTCCCGGCCTTCGTGCGCATGACGGCACCCGCTGCGATCCGGCGCGATGCGCCGATCGGCGTTTTCGACTCGGGCGTCGGCGGGCTGACCGTGCTCCGTGCTCTGTCGCAAGCGCTGCCGGCACAGGACTTCGTCTACCTCGGCGATACCGCCCGGCTGCCCTACGGCACCAAGAGCCCCGATACCGTCGCACGCTATTCGCTGCAATGCGCCCAAGCGTTGCTCCGGCGCGGAATCGGCGCGCTGGTCGTGGCCTGCAACACGGCGTCCGCGTCCGCCCTCGGGGCGCTCTCCGCGCGTTACCCGCAACTGCCGATCGTCGGCGTCATCGAGCCGGGGGCGCAGGCGGCGGTCGCGGCGTCCCGCTCGCAGCACATCGCGGTGATCGCCACCGAGGGCACGATCCACGGCGGTGCCTATCAGACCGCGATCCGCCGCTTGAACCCCGCCGCGCGCGTGCTGTCGCGCGCCTGTTCGATGTTCGTGGCGCTGGCGGAGGAGGGCTGGACCAGCGGCCCCGTGGCCGAGGCCGTGGCGCGTCGCTATCTCGATCCGGTGTTCTCGGGCGATGCTGCGCCCGACACGCTGGTGCTGGGATGCACTCATTTCCCCATTCTCACGGCGGCCCTCCGCGCGGTGATACCGCCCCACGTGCAGATCGTGGATTCGGCGGCGACGACCGCGCAGTCGCTGATGGAGAGGATGCTGCCGACCGAGTCGGCCCCTCGTGTCCTCGAGTCCGATCCCGGACGCATCACGTGGCTCGCGACGGACGACGCGGAGCGCTTTGCGCGGGTCGGCGGCCAATTTTTCGGACGAGCACTGAGCGCCGAGGCGGTCGAGATCGTCGATTTATGACACGCGCTGCGCGACCCGGATCCCGATACGCCTCAAGGGGCCCGTTTGAGAACCGCCTCGTTGCGCTCGTCCGCCAAGATGATTCGATAGAGCGCGCGCAGCTCCTGTGCTTTTTCCACGGGAACGCTCGGCTCATCGATCTGGTAGGTCCGCGTGTAGCGCAGCGTACGGCCGACCAGCTCCGTCTTGCTGTGGTAAGAGGCGAATCCATCGTCGACGTCGACGGATTGCGGCAGTGATTCGACCAGATAACCCGCGGGCAGGCTGATCTCGAACACGTCGGAGTCGCGCTCCGCCGCATCGAATTCGATCGGATGCTCGCGCGGCTCCTTGGTTTCTAGGATGCCGATCGCTTTGCTTCCCATCACGCGAGGGCGTATCAGCAGCAGCTCGCCGGCCGTGTTGGCGTAGTGGCTGGCTTCGATCGAATAATGCCACTCGAATACCTTGCCCGAGCGCCTGGAGTCGAGAATGCTCGCTTTGGTGATCTGGTAGGAGGACAGCGACGCCGCGAGCATGGTTTCCACCGGCCGGATGCGATCGGTCTCGGCTCGTGCGGTGCGCAGTGCGTAGCGTTGCTCCGCCGCACGGTCTCCCACGCGCACCTCGCGTACGTCTCCGCTCAGCGTTCCGGCTTCGTCGAGGGTCAGCGTCGCCGTGCGCGCGATGCCATTATCAGCGGCCGCCATCGCGGGCAATTCGACCAATTCCCCGCCGTCCGGAGCGATCAACAAGCCGTAGTTTCCCTGCAGCGATCCTGACAGGCTGCCGAAAGCCGTCACCGGATTGGTCGGATCGAAGAACAGCAGCCTGCCGAGCTTCGCATGCGGGTAGACGGCCTCGAGCGCGGGATCCTGCAGATCCGCCGGAACGGCAATCGCAAGGATGGCATGGTTGAAATTGTAGATCGACGCGGGCGTCGCCGGCCCGACCACGCCGCGCGAGGCATTGATGATCACGGGGTAGGACTGGACCCCTATTTGCTCCAGCATCGCCCCGAGCAAGGTCGCCTTGTCCTTGCAATCGCCATATTCGTGGCTGAGCACTTCGGCCGCCGCGTGCGGCTGATATCCGCCGATTCCGAGCTCGATGGCGACGTAACGGATGTCGTTCTGAACGAAACCGGCGAGCGACTGCATCTTCGCCAACTGGGTGGTCGCCCCCACGGTCAATTGCTCGACCTTGAGTTTGAGTTGAGGAGAGGGCTCGCGGCGCCCCCGCGCAAGATCTGCGTACCAGGTGCCCACCTCGCTCCAGGTCTGCATGCTGCGCCTCCCACCAGGCGGTGCAATGAGCGTCACATACATGCTTCCCGCGACCCCGGCGGCTGGCGGCATGCGCGGTTCCACGCGCACGGCCTTCAAATCCGCGAGCGTCCAGCGCCACTGATTTTGTCCGCTGCTGTCCGGACTCGCTTCCGGGTGATTCAGCCAGGCTGCCTTATAGCTCCAGCCATTGGGCAGTCGCAGGTCGTAGTGCGCTTCGCGCACGGGAATGGTGTCTTGAAATCGCCAGATGTCGGCCAACGCGTCGGGCGTGTCCTCCGACTCGACCTCGTATCCGATGATGTTCCCCGGCAGCGCCGCCGGAACCTGCAGCAGGATCACGCGTATATCGGTTGCCAGCATGCCGTTGGCCACGCCGGACAATCCGGCTTCGAGCGCATCCCGTTGTTTGACCTCATAGTCCTTGCCGCCCGCCGGGATGCACCACGCGTGCAGATCGGTGACCCGGCTGGTACGGCCGACCACGAACTCGAGCTTGCCGCGCTCTGCGCCATCCGGCCGCAGTACTTTGAAGGCCCTGCGCTCGAGACGCTTGATCTTGCCGCTGGGCTCCACGGTGATCGATGTGTCGGAATAGAGCTCGACCGCTTTGTCCTTGTCGTCGTGGGCGGGGAGCGGGACGGCGGTCAACGCATGCATCCACTTCGGCGCCTCGGCCCCGAGCGCCGGAGAGAGCACCATCGACGACAGGACCATGATCGGTCCCCGAACAATCCGGGCAAACTCTGCGCAGCCGCTCATGATCCGGAGGCGACGTGCATTGCCGCACCGGCGGGCAGGCTGACGACGGCATCCTCGTCTCCGCTGCGCCGCACCGCCTGGAAGAAGCTCTGCAATTGCCCGTAGTACTCGACGTTGACCAGCAATGTATCGATGGAAAACTCGCGCTTCAAATGCAATCCCGTCGGTGTGCTTTCCGCGGTCCACTTGGAGTTCGCGATCTTGATATCGGCGCCGCCGGGCGCGGGCACCGAATTCAATTTCCATCCCTGCGGCAGATCAACGCTCACGTCGTCCTCGAGTTGGTGCGGATAGGCAAAGTACACGGCATATTTGCGGGTGGCATGCTCGAACACATGTCGATTCGCCTCCGCGAATATGCCGACGGGAATCAGCGCGCGCGACCCGGCCGTGCGCGCCCATCCGGGGACTTTGACATCGAAGACGGCGACCAGCGGCGCATCGATGTCCGCCCAGTTCGGGGTGCCGGTCAGGGTTACCTCGCTCCCCTCCGTCATATCCCGTTTGACTTCCTCCTCGAGCACCCTGCGCCGCTCGGTGTCATCCTCATTGCGCTCCCCGAGGCGGCGAGCCAGTGCATCCAGTCCGCTGAATGTGAACGTCACGGTACCCTCGAGTCCCCCATCGGCTGTCAGACGCAGTGCCGCCTTGCGCTGCAGGCGGGAAGCCGACGACGGAGGAAGCGGCGTGGTCACCCACACGCCTCCCGACTCGTTCAGCCGCAGGCCACGGACAGCCGTGTCGTTCCATGCCAGCGTGCCGAAGGGCGCCAACCCCATTCCCGGCGCGAGAAAAATGTCCCGATCGCCGAGTCGCACCGCGGCGATCGAGGTATTCAACTGAGATGGGTTGCGCATCCCCGCATTGAACAAGAATTTGTTGCGCGTCGATAGGGCGACCGGGTCCGCCTCGAAGCCCGCGGCACGCGCCAATGCCACAAACAGCAAGGTGATTTGATGCGCATTGCCGTATTGATGCTTCCACACGTCGGCCACGTCCTCGTTATCCTTGGCACTCTCGCGCTCTGCCTCCTGCGTGGTTCTTCTGCGCTCGGAGGACAGATTGCGGATTTGCAGCGTGCGGGCGTAGAGCTTGCGCAGCTTCTGCTCGGGCGGGTCCGTTGCCGACAGGGTCTGAGCGACAGCCGCCTGCATGGCGCGGTTCTGGTCCATGAATCGATTTGCCACGCTGTTTGCCCGTTTGCCCCAGCGGGTCCAAAAGGTGGCGTCATCCTTGTCGACGATCGAGTCCTGCAGATAGACGAATTCGACCCGCATCTTCAGCTCCTCGGCCGGCGGCATGTACTCCTCGGTGATGAACGGCGGTACGTCGCGGGTCACCATGGTGTACGACCCGCGTTCGAACTTGGGGCCGACCGTTGCCGCGGGAAGTCCCGCGGGAGAGCTGGTGCGCAGCGTGTAGCCCCGGTTCGGCACGAGCGAGAACTTCGCCAGCCTGGTGTACAAATCGGCGCTCACGATCCATTGCGAGCCGATCACATAATGGAGCGGCGTGAGTCGCTCGAAGCGATACTCGACGATACAGCCCGGCTGGACCTCGGGCAGGCTGAAGGTCTTGGTCATCACGTGCGTGCCGCGGCTTTCGAGCAGCGGCTTGTCGTACACGGTGCCGTCGAATTTGACCACGCTGCCGTCGGGCCGGATGGTACGCGCCTCGATGTCGCGAATGACCTCGAGCTCCTTGTCGAATCGAATCGCGACGTTCCCCTGCGAGCGGCCCTGCTGCGTGAGGATCTTGATGCGCACATACACGCGCTCCCAGTGACTGTAGTCATCGCGATCCACCTGTCGGTAGAGGTAGATCGCCGGCGCCTTGGGCGCCGCCGGTTCGTCCGTCATCTGCAGCTCGTCGAGGCTGATGGGCAGCCAATCCGCGGCGCGCGCCTGGGCCATGGCAGCGAGACCCGCCGCCGCGATCGAACAAACTCCCCATGCGATACGCCAGCGTGGCTTCCTGGTCGGGATCATGGCCATGCTCGTTCCGTCCCTTGGATTCGCACGGCATTATGGCTCAGCCGATGGCGGCCGTCGACGGAACTTAATGCATGTACGCCCGGCTTTCGACCTCCTGCGCCTCCGGATTTCGTCCCTGCGCCCGCAGCGCATCGGCCAGCACGCGCCCCGCTTCAGCCTGCGCGGCGTGATCGCCGCTCGCGAGCGCCAGCGCCTTGCGCGCGCACACCTCGGCTTGATGTGCATCGCCTTCCGTCAGGCGCACGTGTCCGAGCTCGATCCAGAGCAGCGGATTCATCGGCTCGATGCGCAGCGCCCGATCGAGCGTGGAGGATGCGCCGTCGATATCGCCGCGGGCCAGCAGCCGATGCGCCTGCGTCACCAGCGATCGCGTCGCCGGCGACAGATGGTTCTCGCGCGGCGGTGACGGCGGCCGGGGCGCCGCGGGCGGGAGGGGCGGTGCGGACGCGGGAGCGGGCGCCGACGGCGGCGCGGGAATCGTGCCCGGATTCGACGGCGGGGATGGCCGCGGCCACGGCGAGGGACAGCCGGCGAGCAGGAGCGCCGTGCCGAGCGCGGCGGGCAGAGTCAGTGAACGATGCGTTTTAACCATTCCTTGATCTTGTCACCCGGCGTGGCATGTGGCGAGGGTGCGGATGCGCATTTGGGATTGAGCGGCAACGGGCTGTCCTTGGGCACTCCGATGACCACGGCGTCCGAGCTGCACGTGGGATTCGTTTCCAGTCCGTCGTCGAATCCGATCCACCGATCCTCCACCTGGTCGGGCACGACCGGATCGAAGGACACCGGCTTGAGGCTCGCCATGGTGTCGGCCCACACCGGCAACGCGCCTTGAGCGCCGGTGAGCCCGGTTTCGCGGTTGTCGTCGTAGCCCACCCAGACGACCGACAGGTAATTTCCCGTGAAACCTGCGAACCAGCTGTCGCGGGTATCCGATGAGGTTCCCGTCTTGCCGGCGACCACCAAACCCGGCGGAAGCCGCGCGGCCGCGCCGCGGGCGGTACCGCGGGTCGGTACGAGCATCAGCATCCGATCGAGCTGGTAAACCGCGGCGGGCGGCGCGGCCGCCTCGACCTGTACTTTGAACGACTTCAAGGGCTGGCCGTGCTCGTCGAGCACCGCGCGCACCGCCCGCAGCCGGGTACGAAAGCCGCCGTCTGCGAGCGTTGTGTACACCTGCACCACCTCGAGCGGCGACATCTCCACGGTGCCGAGCAGCATCGAAGGATTGAGGGCGGGCGATGATTCCAGGCCGAGCCGCTCGAGCGTTGCGCCGACTTTCGGCAGACCCAGGTCCAATCCGAGGCGCACCGTCGCCAGGTTCATCGACTCGGCGAGCGCGCGCGCGAGCGGCACCTGGCCGTACACCTGGCGCTCGAAATTCTGCGGCGCCCAGACGCTGCCATCGGCGAGCTTGAGCTCGATCGGCGCATCCTCGATGAGGGTCGCTGCGGTGTAGCGGCCGCTCTCGAGCGCCGTCAGGTAAACGGCCGGTTTGACCAGTGAGCCGATCGGGCGGCGCGCATCGAGAGCTCGGTCGAAGCCGCTCGTATCGAGCTCCCGTCCACCGACCACCGCGACCACGTCGCCGCTGCTCGGCTCGACCACGATCACTGCGCCCTCCAGATGCCCGCCGCGCACCGGCGACTTCAAGTCGAGCTTCTGCAGATTTCTGCTGAGCGCGCGCTGCGCCGAGGCCTGCGCGCGCAGGTCGAGGCTGGTGTAGACCGATAATCCTGCGGCGGCGAGGTCGGCTTCCGCGTAGTCGCGTTTGAGGTCGCGCCGCACGAGATCGAGGTAGGCGGGCACGTAGCTGCCTCCGGGCGGACGCAGGCCGAGCGGGCTCGCCGCCTCGCGCCCGGCGGCGGCCGCGTCGATCAGGTGCGCATCGCCGAATTCCTTCAGCACGAGATTGCGTCTCGCCAGTGCGCGCTCGGGGTGCTTGCGCGGATCGTACAACGAGGGCCCCTTCACCAATCCGATCAGAAGTGCGAGCTCCGCCGGCCCGAGCTCGCCCAGAGGTTTCGCAAAATAGTATTCACTGCCGAGACCGAAGCCGTGGATCGCGCGGGCGCCGTCCTGTCCCAGGTAGACCTCGTTCAGGTAGGCGACCAGGATGTCCTGCTTGGCGTAGTGGGCCTCCAGGCGCATCGCCATCACGGCTTCCGTTGCCTTGCGGCCGAAGGTTTGTTCATCGGAAAGAAAGTAGTTTTTGACCAGCTGCTGCGTCAGCGTGCTGCCGCCTTGCACGACGTGTCCGGCGCGAAGGTTGGCCCAGGTCGCCCTGAGCACGCCGTAAACGTCGACGCCGCGATGCTCGTCGAAGCGGCGATCCTCGATCAGCTTGATCCCGTCGCGCAGCAGCGGCGGCACGTCGGCCGGCGCCACGATGAGCCGGTCCTCGCCATGAACGGGAAATAAGCTGCCGATCACCGGGGGGTCCAGACGAAACACCGGCAAATCGCCGCCGTCAGCGAGCCTCATGCTCGTGATCGATGCGGTGTCCGCATGGATGGACACCCGCTCGGCATCCCGTTGTTCGTCGATGAAGCGCACGCGTCTCGCGTGCAGATCGAACGCGTTGCCGGTGCGCCGATAGATCCCCGGCCCGGACGCCGGATCGCCCCGCCGGTAGTGCAGGGCGTTGAGCTCCAGTTCCAAGTCGTTGGCCGAGATCGTTGCGCCGGCATACAGTTCGAGCGGTGCTGCATAGACGTGTGCGGGCACCGACCAGAGCCGCCCCTGAAACTCGCGGGTCACCGTGCGGTCGAGGTGAACGATCCAAATGGCCGCAATCGCGGCGAGCAGCATGCCGGCGAGACCGGCGAAGATGAAAAAGATGCGCCAGCGGCGAACTCGGGAACGGGCCACCGCGGCATACTACCGCAATGCGGTGAAGCGCAACTCAGCCGATGCCATAGGGCATCGGCAGCTCTTCGGCCGAGATCGCGTCCGCGGATGCGGACTCCGCATCGGCCGCCGCGGCGTCGAGACTGAGCACCGCGAGCGCCTCGAACCCTGCGTCGACCCGGGCGAGCTCGGTCAAACGCCCCGCGCGGCCGTCGGCGAGGCGAATGGCCTGGCCGATCGACCACGACCCGGCGGGCAGCCGCAGGCGCGACATGCGGCGTTTGATTCTTCCCAGGTGCTGGGTGCGGGCGACGATCTCCTGGCCCGTGTAGCAGCCCTTGCTGAAACTGATGCCGCCGATCAGATCCAGATTGAGCATTTGCGCGACGAACAACTCGGAGGTCGCGGCGTACACCTGTGGCTGGCCGTCGTGGATGTCGCCGAGACGCCAGTTGAGTTCGATACGGTCCGGATCGCCGCTCAGGGCGACGCGTGCGATGGAGGCGGAGTCGCCGATCAGCCAGTAGCGCTCTACGTCCGCCGGCGGCGCGGAGTCTTGTCTCACCCGTCCGACGCCCACGCCGTCCTTCTCGACATAGCCCGTCTTGCCGGGAGCCTCGACCGTGCGTGCGGCGAACGGCGCGCTGCCGTGGATACCCGCCACCACGATCTCCGCACTCGCATCCTCGATCGTGACTTTCGCGCGCAACACGAACTTGCGCAACCGCTCCAGGGTCGACGTCGCCACATCGCGCGGCAAGATCCCCAGGATGCCGCTCGAGTGAGGCAGCAGGTGCAGAATTGCCAGCACCCGCCCCTGCGGGGTCGAATACGCCGCGAGAACCGGCGCTGCACGAGACAGCGGGGCGGTATCGTTCGAAACTTGTCCCTGCAAAAACGTAATGGCGTCAGGTCCCGAGAACCGCAGCACCCCCATGTGCGGCAGCCGGCCCGAACCGTTCCCGGAGGTGGCTCGCATTTCAATATCCCCGATGCGGCTTGCGGTGGTCATCGCCTATGAATGGGGGAGCCTGCCGCCGCTGTCAACCCCCGACGCTGCGCGGATTGGCCGGCGTTGGACGCCAACCTCGCGGTCCAAATCGCAATCCCCCCCTTTCCCCGTCCGTTTCTGGCAAACTTTCGCTGTGACGCCGACCAATGAAGTGCAGATCGCCGCCTTAGCGCCCGCGCAATCGCAGCCTCCGACCGGGCCCTCGCAACCTCCCGGCGGTACCTCGCAACCGCCCGCAGAGATCACGAGCTCGCAGCCCGAAGTGGGTGGCCGGCAGGGCCCCGACCCGACCCGCTACGGCGACTGGGAATTACGGGGCCGCTGTATTGATTTTTGAGTAGCACGAGCATGCCCGCACGCCCCCGACCCTTGTCGCCGCACCTGCAAATTTATCGATGGCAGATCGGCAACACCCTGTCGATCCTGCACCGGCTCACGGGAATCGTGCTCGCGTTCGGAACGCTGGCGCTCGCGTTCTGGCTGGTGTCGCTGGCCGGCGGGGAGGACACGTACCGGACCGCCTACCGCGTGTTCGCAAGCCCTCTCGGCATCGTGTTTTTGGCCGGCTGGAGCTTTGCGTTTTTCTATCATCTGCTCAACGGAGTACGCCATCTGTTCTGGGATGCCGGCTGGGGCTTCGAGCGCCGCCAGCGCCGCGCGAGCGGTTGGTTTGCGGCGATCGGCGCTGTGGCGTTGACGCTGGCTCTCTGGGCCCTGTTGTGGCATGGGGGCCGGTTATGAGTCTGCGCAGCCCGCTGCGACGAGTGCTCGGCGTGGGCCCGGCCAGGGACGGCACGTCGCACTGGTGGGCGGAACGCGTGAGCTCCGTGGCGCTCGTTCCGCTGACGCTCTGGTTCCTGTTCTCGCTGCTGTTGCTGCCGTCGCTCGATTTCCCGGTAATTCGCACCTGGATGGCGGTGCCGATGAGCGGATTCCTGAGCGTGCTGCTGGTCGCGGTGCTGGCCTATCACGCCTATCTCGGCACGACCGTGGTCGTCGAAGATTACGTGCATGAGCACGGGGCGAAGATGGTGTTGATGGTGTCGTTGAGATTCCTGTTCGTGCTCTGTGGCGGCGCGAGCATCTTCGCGGTTCTGCGCATCTCATTCGGCGGCTGATCATGAGCGACTACCAGTTCATCGACCATACCTATGACGTGGTCGTGGTCGGCGCGGGCGGCGCGGGCTTGCGCGCGACGTTCGGTCTGGCCGAGGCGGGACTTTCGACGGCATGCTTGACCAAGGTGTTTCCGACACGCAGCCACACCGTGGCGGCGCAGGGCGGCATTTCGGCGGCGCTCGGCAACATGGGCGACGATGACTGGCGGTGGCATATGTACGACACCGTCAAGGGCTCGGACTGGTTGGGCGACCAGGATGCGATCGAGTTCATGTGCAAGGAGGCGCCCGCGGCGGTCATCGAGCTGGAGCATTACGGCGTGCCGTTCTCGCGCACCGAGAGCGGGAAAATCTATCAGCGTCCTTTCGGAGGAATGACCACGCATTACGGCAAGGGCATCGCGCAGCGCACCTGTGCGGCCGCGGATCGCACAGGTCATGCCATGCTGCACACTTTGTATCAGCAATCGCTGAAACACGACGCTACGTTCTTCATCGAGTATTTTGCGCTCGACCTGATTATGGAAAATGGCGAATGCCGCGGGGTGATCGCTCTGGACATGGCGGAAGGCACCCTGCATCGTTTTCGAGCGCATCAGGTGATTTTAGCCACCGGTGGTTACGGGCGGGCCTGGTTCTCCTGCACGTCGGCCCATACCTGTACGGGCGATGGCGGCGGTATGGTGCTCCGGGCGGGTCTTCCGCTGCAGGACATGGAATTCGTGCAGTTTCATCCGACCGGCATTTACGGCGCCGGCTGCCTGATCACGGAGGGGTCGCGAGGCGAGGGCGGCTACCTCACCAACTCGGACGGCGATCGGTTCATGGAGCGCTACGCCCCGAATGCCAAGGACCTGGCCTCGCGCGATGTGGTGAGCCGTTCGATGACCGTCGAGATTCGCGAAGGCCGCGGCGTCGGCAAGCTCCGCGATCACATTCATCTGCACCTCGAACACCTGGGACCCGAGGTCATCAAGGAGCGGCTTCCCGGCATCGCGGAGACCGCGCGCATTTTCGCCAACGTGGACGTCAACAAGGATCCCATACCGGTGCTGCCCACCGTGCATTACAACATGGGGGGCATCCCCTGCAATGTGCAGGGCGAGGTGGTCTGCCGCCGCGATGGCTCGGACGCCATCGTTCCCGGGCTGATGGCGGCCGGCGAGGCGGCCTGCGTCTCGGTACATGGCGCCAACCGCCTGGGTTCCAATTCACTCCTGGATCTGGTCGTGTTCGGACGCGAGGCGGCGCGGCATTGCGCCCAAGCGGTGAATCCCGGCTCCCCGCAGCGGCCGCTGAAAGCGGACTGCGCGGACGCCACCCTCGCGCGGCTCGACTCGCTGCGCAACGCCAAGGGCTCGCGGCGCACCGCGGACATCCGTCTGGACATGCAGCGCATCATGCAAAGCGACGCCGCGGTATTCCGCACCGCCCAGACCCTGAATGACGGCAAGCGCCGCCTGGGCGAGGTGTTTGCATCCTTCAAGGATGTCAATGTGACCGATCGGTCGCTCACATGGAACACCGACCTCATCGAGACCTTGGAACTCGACAATCTGCTGGGGCAGGCGGTGGCCACCATCCATTCGGCGGAGAACCGCAAGGAAAGCCGCGGCGCGCAGGCACGCGAGGACTTTCCGGACCGCGATGACCAGAACTGGATGAAACACACGCTGTGCTGGGTCGACGAGCGCGGGACAACCTCCTTCGATTACCGTCCGGTTCACATGAACACGCTGACCGACGAAGTCGAGCCCATTCCGCCCAAGGCCCGCACTTACTGACGGCGCGGTCGAATCGAGGAGCATGATCGATGGCTGAATTTTCGCTTCCGAAGAATTCCAAGGTGCGCAAGGACGGGCGCGTGTTCAAGGCGGGCGCGGGCGCCAAAAACGTCCGGGTGTTCAAGATTTACCGTTACGATCCCGACTCCCCCGAGAACCCGCGGCTCGATAGCTACGAAGTCGACATGGATGCCTGCGGTCCCATGGTTCTGGACGCGCTCATCAAGATCAAGAACGAGATCGACCCCAGCTTGAGCTTTCGGCGCTCGTGCCGGGAGGGAATTTGCGGCTCGTGCGCCATGAACATCGACGGCCGGAACGGGCTGGCCTGCATCAGCGCCTGCGCGGACGTGAGCAAGGACATCAGGATCTATCCGCTGCCGCACCTGCCGGTGATCAAGGATCTCGTGCCTGATCTGACCGATTTCTATGCGCAGTATGCCGCCATGAAACCCTGGCTGCAGACGCGTACCCCGCCGCCGCCGGATGGCGAAAGACTTCAATCGAAAGAGGACCAGGAGAAGGTCGATCGCCCCTCCGCCTGCATCCTGTGCGCGTGCTGCTCGACCAGCTGTCCCAGTTATTGGTGGAACAGCGATCGGTACCTCGGGCCTGCGGCGCTGCTCGCGGCGTACCGGTGGATCGTGGACAGCCGGGATGAGGCCGCGGGCGAACGGCTCGACCAGCTCGAAGATCCGTTCCGTCTGTACCGCTGTCACACGATCATGAACTGTACCGAGGCCTGCCCGAAGGATCTGAATCCGGCCAAGGCGATCAGCGACATCAAACAGCTCCTGGCGCAGCGCCGTCACTGAGATCCGGCATGTCCTCCCCGCCGATCCCGGAACTCGGCCGACTGCGCTGGCGATGCCGGCGTGGCATGAAGGAACTCGACATTTTGCTCACCCGCTACCTGGAGCGGCATTACGCGGCTGCATCCCCGGCCGCCCAGCGGGCGTTCCTCGAGCTGCTGGAGGCGCCGGATCCGGTGATATATGCGTATTGCCTGGGCCAGGCACGCCCGCCGACACCCCTGCTGTCATCCATCATCGAGCGACTCACTGCTCATGCCGCCGGCTGACCGGGCGTAGGGAACGGCCCGTCGGCCGGGCTGATAGAATCGAAGCTGTGCTCAAAATCACGTTTGCAGTTCTCACTTTACGGAAGGGGCCGAACTTTTCCGCGAACGGCGGGTCTATCGCGACAGGCTGGGTCGCGCGCCCGCCGGCTTGGGTCCATCCATGAGTGTCGAGGACAGCGACCTCAAGCTGGTGGAGCGAGTCCAGCGCGGTGAGCGCGCGGCGTTCGATTTACTGGTGCTGCGATACCAGCACAAGGTGCTCAAGCTGATCATGCGTTATGTGCACGATTCAACCGAGGCCGAGGACATTGCGCAAGAGGCGTTCGTGAAGGCGTACCGCGCCCTGCAGTCGTTTCGCGGCGATAGCGCGTTCTATACGTGGCTGTATAGAATCGCCATCAACACCGCCAAGAACGCGCTGGTCGCCACCAAACGCCGCCCCATGGATTACGACCTCGATTTGCAGGATCCCGAGCAATACGATCTTCATTCGCGCCTGTCCGAGTCCGAGACGCCCGAGGCGCTGCTGCTCACCGACGAGATCCGCGATACGGTGAATCGCGCCATCGAGAACCTGCCCGAGGACCTGCGCACCGCCATCGTGCTGCGGGAGCTGGAAGGTTTGAGCTACGAGGACATTGCGCAGACCATGGACTGCCCGGTCGGCACGGTGCGCTCGCGGATCTTTCGCGCGCGTGAGGCTATAGACAAGAAGCTGAGACCCATTTTTGACGGCGGCCTTGGTCGGCCCGAGGAACCATGAGCGAACAAATTCGTGAGCAAGTCTCGGCCTTCCTGGACGGAGAGCTGCCAAGCTCGGAAACCGAGTTGTTGCTGAAGCGGCTGACGCGCGATGCGGAGCTGCGCGAGGGCTTCGGCCGTTATGCATTGATCGGAGAAGTACTGCGCGGAGCGGGCAGCGGGACCGGCCGCTATCCCTTGAGCCGCGGTTTTGCCGCGGGGGTCAATGCTGCCATCGACGGTGAAGCGCTGCCGGCAAGCCCGCCCGCGATGCACGAGCGTGCGCCGCGCTGGTGGAGGCCGGTCGCCGGAGCGGCGGTGGCTGCGGGCGTCGCGGCGGTGGCGGTCGTTGCGCTTCAGCAACGTACGGTCTCGCCGAGCCTCCGGGCGGTGGTGCCGGTCATGGCGCAAAACGTCGCCAAGCCCCAGGAAGCGCTCTCTTACACCGTTCCCGCGGTCGCACCCGTGGACGAAGCGCCCCCCATGCTGCCGGCGGCGCGTCTGACCAGCTACGTGTTCGCGCATAGTCGATATTCGTCGGTGCTCGGACAGAGCAACGTGTTGTCCGGCCTGCTCGCCGATGCCGACGAGGAGACTTCCTCGCACTCGCCGGGGGCGGTCGTGCAGCCGGCAGTGAATCGCGCCGTCGGCGGCGATGCCGCGGCACCGCGGTCGTCACGGGATCCGCGCATCGCTCCATGAGGAACGCGTTGCGATACCGTGCCGCCTGGCTGTTGCCCTATGCTGCGGCCGGCGTTTTGTCCTTGAGCCTGGCGCAGCGTTCGCCCGGCGCGGACGATCCGCGGGCCTGGCTCGACAAAATGAACCAGGCGCTGGCGACACGCAATTATGACGGCACGTTCTTTCATTTGAGCGAAGGCCGCGTAGAGACCATGCGCATCGTGCACCGGGTCAAAGCCGGGCTCGTTACCGAGCGGCTGCAGTCCCTGGACGGTTCGGGGCGCGAATTCGTACGCGATCACGACGAGCTCACCTGCTACCTGCCCGATCAGCATACGGTGCTGGTCGAGCCCCGCCAGGTCCGGGGACCCTTCCTGGGCTCGCTGCCGCGATTCGGCTCCGACGTAGATCAATTCTATCTGATCGAGTCGCTTCCCGATTCGCGCGTGCTCGGGCGAGCGGCGCGCGTCATCGCGGTCAATCCCAAGGATCAATACCGCTTCGGCTACCGTTTGTGGCTCGATCAGCAAACGGCGATGCCGCTCAAAACACAATTGTGCGACGCGCGTGGCCAGGTGATCGAACAAATCCTGTTCGCGCGGCTCGACATGCCCGAGACCATCTCCGACGCCGATCTCGCTCCGGCGGTGCGGACCGAGGGCATGCGGTGGGTGCGCCAGGGCGCCTCCGAAGACAGCGCAGGACCGGCTCTGTCGGCCTACCGGGCGAGCGAGCTTCCGCCGGGATTTCATTTGACCGTCTCCGGAACTCAGACGCTCGGCGATGCCACCGTGCCCGCCGCTCACCTCGTCTATTCGGACGGCCTGGCGACCGTCTCGGTCTTTGTCGAAGCCGCGCCGTCGCTGAGCGCGGGTGCGAATGACTCGACCAGCGCGCCGCCGGAGCCGCCCATGCAGGGCCTGGCCCGCGTCGGCTCGGGATTCGCTTTTTCCACGGTGGTGCAGGGGCACCAGGTCACCGCCGTGGGCGAGGTTCCGGCGCAGACCGTCGAATCCATCGCCCACTCGGTCAAATCCTTCGGCGCGAGTCCGATCCGATAGCCGCCTCGAGGCGGGGCGCCGCCGACATGGTGGGTTTTCTGCTGTACTCGAGGCCTGGTTGCTGTTTGTGCGACGAAATGCTCGCGCAACTCGAGCAGGTGCCGGAAGCGAACGATTACGCCATCGAGCTGCGCGACGTGGATGCCGATCCGGCGACCCGCGTCCGCTATGGGCACAAGATTCCCGTGCTCCTGCTCGGCGGCGAACTGGTCTGCCACGGGAGGCTGGACACGGAAGAGTTGCTTAAAGCGCTAACTTACCATCGCCGACCGGTATAATCGGAGGTTTGCCCAGGCCTTACCTCCTTAATGAAAAATATCCGCAATTTCTCCATCATCGCCCATGTCGATCACGGCAAATCGACGCTGGCCGACCGGTTCATTCAGGAGTGCGGCGGCCTCGAGGCTCGTGAGATGCAGGCGCAGGTCTTGGATTCCATGGATCTGGAGCGCGAGCGGGGCATCACCATCAAGGCGCAGAGCGTCACGCTCGCCTTCAAGTCTCAGACGGGCGAAGTGTATCAGCTCAACTTCATCGACACGCCCGGACACGTCGACTTCTCCTACGAAGTCTCCCGATCGCTCGCCGCTTGCGAGGGAGCGCTGTTGGTGGTGGACGCCGCGCAGGGTGTGGAAGCACAGAGCGTCGCCAACTGCTACACCGCGCTGGAGCAGGGACTGGAAGTGCTGCCGGTCATCAACAAGATCGACCTGCCCTCCGCCGATCCCGTGAAAGTGATACACGAGATCGAGGAGATCATCGGCATCCCGGCCGACGACGCGGCGCTGGTGAGCGCCAAGACCGGACTCGGAGTGGCGGAGCTCCTGGAGCACCTGGTCAAGCGGATCCCGCCGCCGAAAGGCGACCCCGAGGGACCCCTGCAAGCGCTCATCATCGATTCCTGGTTCGACAACTACGTCGGCGTGGTTTCGCTGGTCCGGGTCATGAACGGCGCGTTGCACTCCGGGGCGAAGATCCGCGTCATGTCCACCGGACGCAGCCACGTCGTCGATAAATTGGGACGGTTCACGCCGAAGCCCGTGACGCGGGACTCGCTGAACACCGGCGAGGTGGGCTTCGTCGTCGCCGGCATCAAGGAGATCGACGGTGCCCCGGTGGGCGATACCATCACCCTGGAGGCAAATCCCGCGCGCGAGGCGCTCGCCGGCTTCAAGCAGGTGCAGCCGCGGGTGTTTGCCGGGCTTTTCCCGGTGAGTTCGGACGACTACGAGCAGTTTCGGGACGCATTGAAAAAGCTCAAGCTCAACGACTCGGCGCTGCATTTCGAGCCCGAGGTGTCGACCGCGCTCGGCTTCGGCTTCCGCTGCGGTTTTCTCGGCCTTCTGCACATGGAGATCGTACAGGAGCGGCTGGAGCGCGAGTACGATCTGGACCTGATCACCAGCGCGCCGACCGTGATTTACGAGCTGTTGCTGACGGACGGCTCGATCGAGTACGTCGACAACCCCACCAAACTCCCGTCTCAGGATCGGATTGCCGAGATGCGCGAGCCCATCATCACCGCCAATATCCTGGTGCCGCCGGACCACGTCGGCGCGGTGCTCACACTCTGCAGCGAGAAGCGCGGCGTGCAGAAAAAGATGCTTTTTCTGGGGAGCCAGGTATCGCTGCAATACGAGCTGCCCATGGCTGAGGTCGTTCTCGACTTCTTCGATCGGCTGAAGTCGGCGACCCGCGGGTACGCTTCCTTCGACTACGAGTTTCATTCGTTCAAGGCCGCTCCGCTGGTCAAGCTGGACGTTTTGATCAACGGCGATCCGGTCGACGCGCTCTCGCTCATCGTGCATCGGGACCACTCGTATCAGCGCGGGCGGGAACTGGTCGACAAGATGCAGGAGCTGATTCCGCGCCAGATGTTCGAGGTGGCCGTCCAAGCCGCGATCGGCAGCCACATCATCGCGCGGGCGACGGTCAAGGCCATGCGCAAGAACGTGCTCGCAAAATGCTACGGCGGGGACATCACCCGCAAGCGCAAGCTCCTGGAGAAGCAGAAGGCGGGCAAGAAGCGCATGAAGCAGGTCGGCCAGGTCGAAATCCCTCAGGAGGCCTTTCTTGCGGTGCTTCAAGTGGGAAAGAAAGGCAATTGACGGTGTGTGCAGCTTTTTTCGAATCAAGGTCGGGGGTTCTTCGTGAATGACGGCGACAGCCTTTTTGTGGTCCTGCTCTGTGCGGCGATCGTCTGTGTCCTGGTAATTCTGATCGACGGATGGTTTTTGCGTCCGCAGCGGGACCCCGGCGCAACCAGCGTCACCGAGCCCCTGTTGCCGCGCATCGCGGGCTACGTGCTCGTGGCGCTGGCGCTCGCGATGCTATGGCGGCTGTTCCGCTACGAGGCGGTGGACTTCAGTTTCATGCTGGTGCTGGTCGGCGCCATCTCCGGCGCCATCTGGGGCCTCGACCAGGCGTTCTTCGCCGGGCGGCGCAAAGCGTCGGCGGCAAGGGCCGGCACGCCGCCGGAGCGGGTGCGCGAGCCGGTCGCGGTCGAATATGCGCGCTCGTTCTTCCCCGTCATCCTGCTGGTGCTGGTGATCCGCTCGTTCCTGTTCGAGCCGTTTCGGATTCCCTCCGATTCCATGATGCCTACGCTGTTCGACGGCGACTTCATCTTCGTCAGCAAGTACTCCTACGGACTGCGGCTGCCGGTCACCAATACGCTGCTGGTCTCGACCGGAGAACCGCAGCGCGGCGACGTGATCGTGTTCAGATTGCCGCCGAATCCCAAGATCAACTACATCAAGCGATTGGTCGGGCTGCCGGGCGACCGGATCCGCGTGGACGAGGCCAACCGGGTCTACGTGAACGGCGTACTGCAGCCGCAAACGCCTGGCCCCGTGTACACCGGCCCGAAGCAAAGCCAATGGAACTATGCCGGAGTCCCGACCGCTTACGAGCAGCTCGGCACCAAGCGCCACCAGATCATGTTCGCCCGGGGCAGCGTGACCAGCGGGGAATGGACGGTACCGGCCGGCCACTATTTCTTCATGGGCGACAACCGCAACAACAGCAAGGACAGCCGCTGGCAGGGCGATCCGGAGGCTCCGGGCTTCGTTCCGGCGCAAAATCTCGTGGGAAGGGCGGTCCGAATCTGGCTTAATCTCGATACTCGTGACGGACCTCTCTGGAATCGGATCGGTAATGCGATTCAATAAGGGGTGGTTTCCGGAGGCGTTTATGCGCAAGCATCAGCAAGGGATGACGATGATCGGCCTACTGTGCGTCCTCGCCCTGGTGGGGGTCGTGGTATACGCCGGCATTCGGCTCGCGCCCGTTTACCTCAACTACCTCAAGGTGGCGCGCAGCCTGGCTGGCGCCGCCTCCGACGTGAAGGGCGATAATCCCGATCAAAGGAGCCTGATGGGCGCCCTGGCCAAGCAATGGGAGATCCAGGACATCGACGTTCCGGATTACAGGGAGGTCGAGATCACCAAGGACTCGGACGGCACGCAGATGCATATCAGCTACGACCAGACGGTTCCCTACGTCGCCAACGTGTCGCTCTCGGTGCACTTCGACAAGACCGTGAAGGTGCAGTGAGCGGAAAGGTCGGCGCGCAAGCGCCCGGCGCGGCGGCGCTTTCGGCCTGGGCGCAACGCTCCTTCGGCCACACCTTCGCCGATTCCCGGTTGTGCCGCCAGGCGCTCACGCATCGCAGCGCGGGCGGCGAGCACAACGAGCGGCTCGAATTCCTCGGCGATTCAGTTCTTAATTGCAGTGTGGCGCGCATGCTATACGATGCGCATCCGGACGCCGACGAGGGGGCTTTGTCGCGCTTGCGGGCGACGCTCGTCAGCGGCGAGACGCTCGGCAGGATCGCGGGCGAGCTCGATTTCGGGGATCATTTGAGGCTCGGCCCGGGTGAGCTGAAATCCGGCGGTTTTCGACGGGCGTCGATCTTGGCGGATGCCCTGGAGGCGATGGTGGGAGCGATTTTCTTGGATTCCGGTTTCGACGCGGCGTTCGCGGCGGTCAGGCAGATCATCGGCGCGCGTCTGTCGAAGCTGCCCGAAGCGGAATCTCTCAAGGATGCCAAGACCAGGCTCCAGGAGGTGCTGCAGGCGCGCGGATTGGCGCTGCCGATCTACACCCTGCGGGCCACCACCGGCGAACCGCATGCCCAATCCTTCGCCGTCACTTGCGAGGTGGCGGCGTTCGGATTGACGGCCTGCGGCGAGGGCGTCAGCCGGCGCCGCGCCGAGCAAATGGCCGCGCACAACGCGCTCGAGCTTCTGCCCGCCGCCGTGCACGGTTCCTCCTCATGAGCGCGCCCGCCTTTCGGGCAGGCATGGTGGCCATCGTCGGCCGTCCCAACGTCGGCAAGTCGACCCTGGTGAACGCGCTGGTCGGCCGCAAGGTGAGCATCGTCACCGCCAAGCCGCAGACCACCCGCCACCGCATCCTCGGCGTGGTCAACCGCCCCGAGGCGCAGCTCGTTCTGGTCGATACGCCCGGATTGCATGAAAGCACCCGCCGCGTCATGAACCAGTACATGAACCGCGTCGCCATCTCCTCATCTCAGGACGCCGACGTGATCCTGTTCGTGATCGAGGCCATGCGCTTCACCGACGAGGACCTCTGGGTATGGGAGCGCGTGCGGGGTTTGAAACAGCCGCTCTTCCTCGTGGTCAACAAGGTGGACCGCGTCGTGCCGAAGGAGCAATTGCTGCCGTTCATCGAGGACGTTGCCGAGCGCGTGCCCGCCTCGGGCATCGTGCCGATTTCGGCGCTCGCGAGCGATAATCTGGACCGGTTGACGGAGCTGGTCGGCTCGCGTTTGCCGGTGGCGCCGCCGTTGTTCGCGCCGGACGTGCTCACCGATCGCGACGAGCCGTTTCATGCGGCGGAAATCGTCCGCGAGAAGCTCACCTTGAAGCTGCGCGAGGAGCTGCCTTACGGCATCAACGTGCAGATCGAGCGATTCGCGGATGAGGACGGACGCGTGCTCATCAACGCCGTCATTTGGGTGGAACGTGCGGGGCAAAAGGCCATCGTCATTGGACAGGGTGGAGAGCGTCTCAAGGAGATCGGCCGCCTCGCCCGAATCGAGCTCAACGATCTGTGGCAGCGCTCGGTGCATTTGGAGCTTTGGGTCAAAGTGAAGGAAAACTGGGCGGACAGCGAAATGGCATTGCGCCAATTCGGGTACGAGACGCTGTGACGCCACGAAGACCACGAAGTGCGGGATGCGGTGCCCGTCAAGGGGCTGGGGGGTGAGGCCGTTCGCTCCCCGTCCCTCCTCACGCCGCGTCTGGCTCGCGCCCGTCTACGTCCTCCATCAGTACGCCTACCGCGACACCAGCCGCATCGTGGAGGTCTTGACCCACGAACAGGGCCGGCTGGCGCTGTTTGCGCGCGGCGCCAACGGCGGCAAATCCACCCTCAAGTCGGTGCTGCGCCCGTTTCAAAGGCTGCTCGTCTCCTGGTCGGGCAGGGGCGAGGCCTGTCAGCTCGTGAGCGCGGAGATCGACGGCGCGGCGACCGCGTTGCCGAACGACCGCCTGATGAGCGGATTCTACTTGAACGAACTCATCTTGAAGCTTACCGAGCGCTGCGATCCGCATCCGCAGATCTTCGCCGCCTACTCCGCCTGCGTGGAGGCGCTCTGCCGCGGCGGGGGCGAGGAGGAGCATCTACGGCGTTTCGAAAAGCGCCTGCTGGACAACCTGGGGTATGGATTGGAGTTGTCGCGCACGCCCGACGGAGATCCGGTCCTCGTCGACGGATATTACAAATTCCAGGCGGAGCGCGGTCCGCAACGCTGTGTGGCGGACGCGCCGGGGGCGGTCTACGGTCGATCGCTGGCCGACCTCGAGGCGGAGGCGTTCGCGGACGCGCGCTCGCTCAAGGACGCAAAGCGCGTGCTCCGCGTGGCGCTCGACGCCTGTCTGGACGGGCGTCCGCTGAAATCCCGCGAGGTGATGCTGGCGATGCGGCGGCGCGCTCCATGACCGCATCGTCACCGAGCGTGGCCGGCGGCATCGCACTCGGGGTCAACATCGACCACGTCGCGACGCTTCGTCAGGCTCGGCGCATCGATTACCCGGATCCCATTCACGCCGCGTTGTTGGCCGAGCAATCGGGAGCCGACAGCATCACGCTGCATCTGAGGGAGGATCGGCGCCATATTCAGGACCGCGATGTGACGCTGATGCGCCAGCTGCTGCAGACCCGGATGAATCTCGAGATGGCGGTGACCGACGAGATGATCCGGATCGCATCCGGCGTGAAGCCCCAGGATTGCTGCCTGGTGCCCGAATCGCGCCAGGAAATCACCACGGAGGGCGGCCTTGACGTTGCCGGCCAGATGGCACGCGTCGGCGCGGCGTGTGCGGCGCTGGCCTCATCGGGGATCCGCGTATCGCTGTTCATCGATCCCGAGCCCGCGCAGGTCGAGGCTGCGCTGCGCGCGGGTGCCCCGGTCGTCGAGCTGCACACCGGCACCTACGCCAATGCGTCGGGGGCGGCGCTCCCGATGGAGCTCGAGCGGGTGCGCTCGGCCGCGCGGCTGGCCGCATCCCTGGGGCTCACCGTGAACGCGGGCCACGGCCTCAATTACCACAACGTCGAGCCGATCGCGGCGATCAAGGAGATAGTCGAGCTCAACATCGGCCATGCGATCATCGCACGCGCGCTGTTCGACGGCCTGCCCAAGGCCGTGGGCGACATGAAAGCCTTGATGCGCGCTGCGCGATGATTTTCGGCATCGGTATCGATGTGCTCAAGGTGGATCGCGTCGAGCGCGTGTACGCGAAGTACGCGGAGCGATTCGTCTCGCATCTTTTGATGCCGCAGGAGCGCATGCAGCTCGAGCGCACGGCACGCCCGGTGCGTTTTTTGGCGATGCGCTTCGCCGCCAAGGAGGCCATCGTCAAGGGCATGGGCACCGGCTTCGCGCACGGCGTATGGATCCGCGACGTGGGCATCGTGCAGAACTCCTGGGGCAAACCGGAGGTAGTGTACTCGGCGCGCGGAGCTCGGGTGCGCGATGGCCTCGGCATCGGCGAGGGTCACGTCACGCTCACCGACGAGGCGGGACTGGTGGTGGCGGTCGCGGTGCTGATGCGGCGCGCGGCGGCCGTCTAGGCTTGGGTGTGAATACGCTGATATTCGATATCGAGACCGTTCCGGACACGGCGCTCGGCCGCAGGCTCTACGGACTTCAAAACCTGACCGACGAGCAGGTGGGCAGGATCATGTTCACCAAGCGCCGTCAGGAGATCGGCGGCGAGTTTCTGTCCCACGAGCAGCATCGCGTGGTCGCGATCTCGGTGGTGATGCGCTCGCGCGATGCGCTCAAGGTCTGGAGCCTCGGAGACGAGAGCTCGTCAGAAAAGGACTTGATCGAGCGCTTCTTCGATGGGCTCGATCGATATACGCCGGATCTCGTGTCCTGGAACGGCGCCGGCTTCGATCTGCCGGTGCTCCATTACCGAAGTCTGCTGCACGGCATCACCGCCGCACGCTACTGGGAGACCGGCGGCTCGGATGCGAGCTTCAGGTACAGTAATTATCTCAGCCGGTATCACTGGCGGCACATGGATTTGATGGACATCCTGTCGGGCTTTCAAGGCCGCGGCCGCGCCAGCCTTGCGGACATAGCCTGTCTTCTCGGATTGCCGGGGAAGCTCGGCATGCACGGTTCGGAAGTCTGGGAGGTGTTCCTGCAGGGGGGCATCAAGCGCATCCGCGACTATTGCGAGACCGATGTGCTCAACACCTATCTGATCTATCTCCGGTTCGAGCTGCTGCGCGGCAATTTGAATGCCGTCGAGCATGCCAACGAGATTGCGCGCCTCCGGCAGATGCTGGCGGAGTCGACCGCCGCCCATCTTCGCGAGTTCTCCGCCGCGTGGCCTCCGAGCTGAGGTCCGCCGAAGCGCAACAGGCGGACGTGGTGGATCTTGCCCACGACGGGCGGGGCATCGCGCGCCTGGACGGCAAGACCGTATTCGTCGACGGAGCGTTGCCCACGGAGCGTGTTCGGCTGCGGGTGTTCAAACGCCGGCGGACCTTCGACGAGGCTCTGCTGGTGGAAATCTTGACAGCCTCCAAGGATCGGGTCGATCCCCGATGCGCGCACTTCGGCGTTTGCGGAGGGTGTTCCTTGCAGCACATGTCGCCCGCCGCGCAGCTCGC
>Ga0182012_10001458_pt1 | contig 25902 bp, 18 predicted proteins | sample 612S2SmetaG_FD_120486 | JGI IMG/M metagenome (GOLD analysis project Ga0182012, IMG submission 120486) | Permafrost microbial communities from Stordalen Mire, Sweden - 612S2S metaG | ecosystem: Environmental > Terrestrial > Soil > Wetlands > Permafrost | place: Sweden: Stordalen | collected...
CAAGCGCGATGCGTCTCGAAGGATGGCCGCAAAGGCGGTGCAAGCGGCCATCCTTCGAGACGCGCGCGAAGAGCGCGCTCCTCAGGATGAGGTCGGAGCAAGGCTCGATATGATAAGCTTCAACGAATCGCTCAACTAGGAGCCGGTGCAGGTTCAGACAGGGCGCCCACAAGGGGCGCCCCTACGCATGCCGATCCCGGGCGACCCTTGTGATCGCCCTCCTTCGACGCCCCCTGCATCGGCGCCCCGCTCTTTCTGAAATTTGACCTGGGTCAATGTCAGAGGCTGTCCGAAACCTATGCTCATATGCCGTGCCGGTCTGAAAAAGTGAGTGCGATGCCTCCCGCTTTCGAGAAATATGCAGGGATCAACGTTCCGCGCTACACCAGCTATCCCACGGCGCCGCATTTTTCGACGCAGTTTCCCGCCGCGAGCTATCGCGATTGGCTGACGCGGCTCGATCCGAACGAGCCGATCTCGCTCTATCTGCATGTGCCGTACTGCAAGCAGATGTGCTGGTATTGCGGTTGCAACATGAAGCTGGCGGCGCGTTATGCGCCGGTCGGCACCTACGTTCGCCACCTGCTTGCCGAAATCGATCTGATCGCCGACGCGCTTCCGGCGCGGATGCCGGTCTCGCATCTGCATTTCGGAGGCGGCACGCCGACGGTTCTGGAGCCCGAAGATCTGGCCACCCTGATGGCGCGGCTTGACACGCGCTTTCGCCTGCTGCCCGACGCCGAACTGGCGATCGAGAGCGATCCGCGCACCCTGACCGACGCCATGATCGAACAGATCGGGTCGCTGCGCTTCAATCGTGCCAGTTTCGGCGTGCAGGAATTCGATCCCAAGGTCCAGGCCGCCATCAACCGGATCCAGCCGCCCGAGATGGTGGAGCGCGCGATTACCCAGCTTCGTGCCGCCGGCGTTATCAACATCAATTTCGACCTGATCTACGGCCTGCCGCACCAGAACGCAGCTTCGCTGTGCCAGACGGTCGAGCAATGCGTCGCCATGAAGCCCGACCGCATCGCGCTGTTCGGCTACGCACATGTGCCATGGGTCGCCAAAAATCAGCGCATGATCGAGGACGCCGCTCTGCCCACCGCCGCCGAGCGCGCCGAGCAGGCCAAGGCCGCTTCCGCAACGCTGGTCGCACAAGGCTATATCCAGATCGGCATCGATCATTTCGCGCGGGGCGGCGACAGCCTCGCCATCGCCTTGGCCGAGGGGCGGCTGCATCGCAACTTTCAGGGCTATACCAGCGATAGCGCGCCAACGCTGATCGGTATTGGCGCGACCGCGATCGGCCGGACGCCCCAAGGCTATGTCCAGAACGCAAGCGAAACCGGCGCATGGTCGCGCGCCGTGGCGGCCGGCAAGCTGCCGATCGCCCGCGGCCACGGCTTTCGCGACCAGGATGCGCTGCGCGCTTACGTCATCGAGCGCATCATGTGCGACGGATCGGTCGACCTCGCTGCGGCCGGCACGACTGCCGGATTTGCCAGGGATTGGTATGCGGAAGAAATTCCCGAGCTGCTGCGGATGCAGGAGGACGGCCTCCTGACCTACGCGGACGGCAATCTCAGCCTTGCCCCGCAAGCCGCGCCCCTGGCGCGCGTGGTCGCCGCCGTATTCGACACCTATCTGCGCGCCTCCAACGTCCGCCATTCGGTCGCGGTGTAATTATTGTGGGGTGGGCAAAACCAGCGGATCGCGCGAATGCGCGGGCCGATGGTGTGCCCACCATCTTTGCGCTGCCGAAAATGGCGAGCACGGCGCAGACGCGCCTTTACCCGCCATACGCGATGCGCGCTAGGCCTATTTCAAAGTGGCGAGATAGGCGATCACGTCGGCCCTGCTCTGCGCCTCGGGCAGGCCCTTGAAAAACATCTTCGCGCCATGAACATCCCCGCGGGGGTCGGCGAGATAGGTATCAAGTGACGCCACGCTCCAGGGCGCCTTGTTGGCCTTCATCCCTTCCGAATAATCATAACCCGGTACTGAGGCGGCTGGACGCCCGACCACGTCCCAGAGCGTCGGCCCCACCTTGTTCACGCCAACTTCCGCAGCATGGCAATTCTGGCAAATACGCACGAAAATCGCCTTACCCGCGTTGGGATCGCCTGCGTCGCCCGCCATCGCGCTTGACGCGCACGCTGCCAATCCAACAACAAGTGCCACGCGACTGATCATATGAAAAACCTCTTCGTTCGCCGACCGCTGGTGATGGCAGCATGGTCGAAGACCACTGCCGGGCCAGGACTCGCCCGTGCCCTTCAAGCTATTCTTTGAACGATCCGATGGCTTTGCTCTAGATCAAGCCTGGGCCGGATCGGCCGCGACGAAATGGATCGAGAACTCGGCGCCGCCCTCGTTCCGGTTCTCGACGGTGACGGTGGCGCCGTGCAATTCGACAATGCGCTGCACGATCGAAAGGCCCAGTCCCGTGCTGCCCGGTCGGCTGCGATCGCGGCGCCAGAAACGGCGAAAGATCAGCTGGTGTTCTTCCACGGGGATGCCGGGACCACGATCCCGCACCCTTACCGTGCCGTCCTCCTCGACGACGAACTCGATGAGGCTGGCGCGGGGGGCATATTTGATGGCGTTCTCGGCCAGGTTCCGGATGGCGCGCTTCATCATTTCGGCGTCGCCTTTGACCCATACTGGCGCACTGGAAGCCAGCAACGCGATTTCCCGGCCCTGCTCCAGCGCCAGGGGCGCAATGAACTCCGCGACCTCCAGGCAGACCGCCCGCGCATCGGCCAATTCCCCGGGATCGATGGTAAAGGCATCAAGTTCGGCGATGTCGAGCAATTGGCCGACGATCCGGCTCATTGCCTCGATATCCTGATGCAGGGCCTGGGCGATCCCCTGGTTGTCCAGCGTATCCACCCGGGTGCGGAGAATGCTGAGCGGCGTGCGCAGTTCATGCGCGGCATCCGCGGTAAATTCGCGCTGCACGCGAAAGCCCTCGTCAAGCCGGTCGAGCGCCTGATTGACCGCGGCGACCAGCGGTCTTACCTCGCTCGGAATCTCGTTCAGCGGCAACCGAACATCGGTGCGGGACGGCCCGATATGCTCGGCGATTTCAGATGCCTGCCGCAGCGGCAGCAGGGCCCGCCGGAAGATCGCAATATCCGTGATCAGCAGCACCAGCAATATCGGGAGCGTTATCCAGCCCACATTCTTGAAGAAATCCGCCTCGATGTCGTCGATCAGGACGTCGCGGTTAGCCAGATCTTCAGCCGCCTGGATAAAGACCGTGCTGGCACCCACCTGCCATCGAATGCTCGCACCTGATATCGCCGCATCGTCGTTATGGGTGTTGAGAAATTCAACGGCGGCATTTCTCGGGTCGGCGGGAAATATCGCTGCCCGGTCATTCCGCGACGAAAGCAGGGTGTGGCCGCGATCGTCGACCACGGCATAGGAATAGCGCCCATAGGGCTGGGAATAGAGGCCCTGGAGATCAGGTGGAAGATCAAGCGAGAGGCTGCCATCGGCCCGCGCAACCAGATGCTGGGCGACAGCCTCCGCCTGCTTCCGCATCGACTCGTCATGCATGTTGTCGGTCGCGAGATTCAATAGCCACGACAGCGCCAGCGACATCAGGACCGAGGTGATCGCCACCACGATCACGTGCAGAATGACGATGCGTGAGATGATCGATTTAAACCGGATCACGCGGTTCCTCGGCGATGAGATATCCGACGCCGCGGATAGTATGGATCCTCACCCGGGCCCCCTTGTCGGACAGCTGCTTTCGCAGACGATGGACATAGACCTCGACCGCGTTGGAAGCGACCTCTCCGGAAAGCCCGAAGATATGATCCTCGACCTGCTTCTTGGAAACGACCCGTCCCTTGCTGCGCATCAGAAGTTCGAGCACCGCGGTTTCACGGGATGACAAGACCTGGGGCTGATCGTCGACGAAGGCCTGACGGTTTCGGAAGTCGAAGCCCAGGTTGGCGACACGAAGGGAGTTTCCGAGCTGCTGGCCGGGTCGGCGTAATTGGGCCTCCAAGCGGGCCACCAGTTCTTCCAGGGCGAACGGTTTGACCAGGTAATCATCGGCGCCGCTGCGCAGCCCGCTGACGCGATCCTGAAGTCCACCGCGGGCCGTGAGCACGAGCACGGGGATGGGATCCCGGCGATGCCTGAGCTCTCGCAGCAGCGCCAGGCCATCGCCGTCGGGCAGTCCGAGGTCGAGAATCAAAGCCGCATAGGAGGTCGTGGTCAGGGCCGCGCGGGCTTCCGCGGCGCTTGCCAGCAGGTCCGTTTCATAGCCGGCGGTCTGCAGGCCCTTGGCCAGCAATTCGGAAAGCTGCATATTGTCTTCGACAATCAACAGTCGCATCGCTGCCTGACCACGGACCCTTTTATTCCTCGAAACCAGCAGCTTTGAAGTGCTTTGATACGTGGGACAAGTTCTTTTGGTTTTGACATGTCGTCCCTAGGCACCCTGCCATAGGCCGTTGTAAGCTGGTTCTGCAAATCTGGTCTCGGCGTCATTCCTGGGCGCCCCCTGGGGCGAGCCCCGGAATGACGGGAAAAAGTGTTAGAGTCCCGACGCCAGGCGCGGGACCGGGCGCAATTGGGGAATGGTGATGAAACACATGGTTCTTGCGGCAGCTTTGTTGCTCGGCGCGGTGGTGTCGGCGCAGGCTTCCCCCGGCCGCGGTCGTCCGGTATGCACGGTGGAAGTTCTCCACTCCGAAGAACTGACGTATTCCCCGATCAACTACCACCTGGTGCGAGCGGACCTGCTGGTCGTTCCGCCAGACCACCAGGCATTCCAGACCACCGTACAAAAATTGATCCCATGGCAAGCCCCTCCACCGCGGCGGGGCCAGAGGGTCCGTTTTCGATGCGATTCCGAAGCTTGGCGAGATTTTTTCGCTGACTCGAATTACAGCGCACTTCTCGGAGCCTTTCAATCGGTTCTGTCAGTCGGTACCGTGCAATAGATTGAAGGTGATGGCTGACGCTACGCGCGGACGGCTGGCGACAATGGGCTGCGGAGAAGGGTAAGAGGGTTGTCGATGACTGCGATTCGCCGCCTTGGCATCAGGATGGGACTGCTACTGGCAGGCACAGCTGTTGCCGCCTCCATTATTGTCTCCCCTTTTGCCTTGGCCCAACCCGCTCCAGGCGGACCGGAGATCTGGGACGCCAATCACGACGGCGTCTACACCTGCGCCGAATGGAAAAGTTATCTTGATCGGGTCTTCACCTTGGCCGATCGCAACCGCGACGGATATCTCGACCAGTCAGAGTTCGCCACCGTTCGCAAGGCCGGCGGCATTTTGGCGGACGCGGACTTCGGTTATTTTGACGAGAACCAGGACGGCAAGATCAGCCGCAACGAGTTCGTCAACAAGCCGAGCGAGTTCATCCTGCGCTATGACCGCAACGGCGACTGCCGCGTAACCCCTGACGAAATCAAGGCCGGTGACACCCCGAAGCAGGTGGGACCGCCCGTCCGCGAGCGGGACAGGTTCCACACCAATTAAGATTGAGCGCCGGTTCGCGCCCCGCTTGCTTGCCGGCATAGCTCGTGAAGGCGACGACGGGTCGCGGAGGCGAGCCGCTGTCCCTCTCCCGCTCTTCGCACGCTCTTCGCGGGGGGGAGCGCAGCATCGCAAGCTTCCAATCCGCGTCCAGCCGCAGGCGGTTCCCGAACCCGCTTATGACATCCTTATAACAAGCCTGCTCGCTGCATCCTGACATCCTATGGCGCCATCGATAGCTTGCCAGACAGGCTGGTTGATCCGTTTCGGCATCATCGGGGCGACTCGGGGTCAGCGGTATGGAACTTGCTTTTAACGAGCCCAAAGGAGGCCGCGAAAGCGCCTCCGCCCGCGGAGATAAGCCTATGATTTCCGAAAGGTTTACCAAGATATCAGCAACTCCGGTGGCGCGGGCGCGGCCAGTCGCGGCTACCGCGCCAGCGGCCGCAGGCCCCGAGATGATCTTGCTGGCCCTCGCGTGCCTTGCGCTGGTATTCGTTTGGCTGGGCATCAGGCCTGCGAGCGCGGAAAATCCCGATATCAGCCAACGCCGGGCCGCCGAACGAACCACTTTCACCGATGATGAGATCAGGGACGGATTTCTCAAGATCGCGCTTCGCGCCGAATTGCAGCTCGACCGGCCGATTGAGCGGGTGCGCAAGTTCGATGAGCCGGTCAGGATATTTGTCGAGAACAAGGGTTCACCCGACCGCCGTGCCGAGATTGCCCGTGTCGTCGCCGACATCGGGGCCCGCGTGAACCACCTCGATGTGGCTATCACGCATGACCGCCAGGACGCCAACTTCGTCGTGACGCTGGTGACGGCCCGGAACTTTGACGGGACCATTCGCGCCCACTACGGCAGCGCGCGCGCCAAGCAAATTCAGCAATCGCTCGCTCCGCAGTGCCTCTCGGGCATCGGCAAGGACGAACACTTCCGCATCCGCCGGGCCGAGGTGATACTGCCGGTCGATGCTGGAGAGTTCACTTTCTACGACTGCGCCTACGAAGAGCTGCTGCAGGCTCTGGGGGCCATTAATGACGATCGCTCAGTGCCCTGGACCATGTTCAACGACGACGTCCAGATGGGCTTTTTTGATATTTACGACCAGTATCTTCTTAACATCCTCTACGATCCGCGCATTCACGCGGGCATGACCGAACAAGAGGTCACGTCAGTCTTGCCCGACATCTTGTCGACGGCGAGAGATTGGGTTGGCTCCGGCAACACGCCGAGCCACGCGGACGCCAAGTACCGTCCAGCGGAACGTCACGAAGCGAACGGAGCCGCCGCTATCGACGGCTCACGGGTTCTTCGTTAGCAGCGCGCTGTTATCGTTGCGGCGAATTCCTCGCCGACGACGACGAATATTCCGTAATGGCGACGTTGTTGTTTCGGGCCTGTCGAACGGTCCGCACTTGGTGCGCGGCCGAGACCTGATTAGCATTGGAGTATCTCGACGCCGCACTCGCTGACGCCCCGGCCTGGGCGCTGCCAGACGCCAGTATCGCTGCCGCGGCAATGACGAGTGTTCCGGCGATGGTGATCCGATATTTATGCATTTCAACCTCCATTTGGGCGTTCGAGACACTCAAACGGGAACAGGGCCTTGTGTTTCCTGGTGCGACGACTCTGTTCGGGCGTCTTTGTTGTCCCTACTCGCGGAGGTTATCCCGTTTTTAGTAAAGCGCAATAATCAATCACTTGCTGATTAAATAATGTGCAACTGTGCTCGCCGGTGAAGTTATTAGCAATGAGCATTGCTATGGAAAAGATATCAATTGGCCCGGAGATATACTCCCCTGCCCGCGCACGGCCCAGCTCTTGTTTTTTCGGTCAGAAACTTCGTTCCATTCTCGGCGTCATTCCAGGCGTCCCTCGGGCGAACCCCAATATGTGGCTGCCGGGCTCTCTCGCTGCGCTCGGGCCCCGAGTGATGTAAAAGTGCTGGATTTGAGGGCACTAGTTTTGTTTCTTCGTGCTCTTCGAAGGCTCGGCGGGACGTGCGACACCCCAGGGATCATAGGCCTGATCGGGCGTCGGTATATGCTTGAGGGCATTTTTATAAGCCTTCTCGTCTACCTTGGGGCCGTCTTCAACGGGAGGGCCGCGATAGCTCTTGCCCATGGTACTCAGGCCTTGCGAATAAGCGGGGTAGCCGAGCAACGGCACGGCTGCCGAAGCTACGATGAGTATGGTTATCGCTTTTGTTCCGCCCATCATGTTGCTCTCCTCACAGCCAATTCAAAACCAAAGGCACGCAACGCGCCGGTCCTGTTCACAGTAAAACCTCGCGCGGCACATTGCATCAAGCATCAAGTCTCCCCATTTCGAGGGCACACACGAGCTTTCCGCAGTGCAGCGCCATCAGGTAAGGAGGACTGCCATTTTTACCATATAAAAATAATAGATAAGCCCTTGCTGTTGCGCCGCGACAGGCTCTATCTTTTAGGCAAATCGATTTGGAGGTGCGCGATGATCGCCGATACTGATTTGCACACAAATAGAGCCAAAAAATCCAACGCAGCTGACTACCAGCCGCCAGCTCCGATGCGGTTCGCGGGATTTGTTCTTCGGTCACTTTTCCTGATTGTCATGACGGTTTTGACCGCGCGGGTCGCTAGCCCCCAGAGCGAGACATTCAGGTCTGTTTTAGAGACGCCCGGCGATCTAATCCGGGTCTTATTGGGCTTCGCGGTTTGTGCGTGGTGCGTCATAAACCTGTTCATCTTGCCCAAGGATCCCGGCGCCTTTCGGTCTTGGTTTTACATGGGCATAGCCCTTCTGCCGCTGTCGCTACTTTGCACTTTCGTGGTCTGGTGAACTTCCTTTTCGAATTCTGATTTTCTCAACCGCGCCGAGCGCCATGAACAGCGCGCGTAGTTTGGACAAAGGCGCGGTAGCGCCGTGCCACCCTTCTACATTCTGTAATATGGTGGGCACGCCATCGGGTGCGCGCGTTAGCGCCGCCCGCCGCTACTTGGCTTCCGCCGACTGTATGACCTGGGGCGGATCGCCCATCGCACACTGCCGCCAGTCCGGCGTGGTGCAGGCCGATGGCCAGCCGCCGCCGAGTGCCATAAACAGCGCCGCGGTATCCGACAGACGGTTGGCCTCCGACTGCACGCGCACGACGGCCGCCGTCAGGTAGGTCTGTTGCGCATTGAGCACTGCGAGCTGGTTGACCTGGCCGGCCTTGAGCTGCTGCTCCACGATATCAAGACTGGCCTTCGCCGCGGTTTCCGCCCGCACCGCGGCCTGCACCGCTCTGGCGTCGGTCTGAAGCGCCCGCAACGCATCCGCGACATTCTGGAAGGCGGTGATGACCGTAGACCGGTATTGCGCCTCGGCCTGGTCGAGCGCAGCCTCCGCCGCCTTTTGTTTGTTGTAGAGCGTAAAGCCGTCGAAGATCGGCGCGGTCACACCCGCGGCCAACGTATAAAATCCAGTTCCCGCCGCGAAGCTCTCAGGCAGGTTGTAGGAAGCCGATCCGCCATTGGCCGAAAGCTGGACGTTCGGCAGCCGGGCGGCGATCGCCACGCCGACCAGAGCGCTCGCCGAATGCATGTTGGCTTCCGCAGCCCGCACGTCAGGCCGCTGATCGACCAGTTTGCCGGGTAGACTGACCGGCAGGTTCGTCGGCAGCCTCAAATGCTCAAGGTCGAATTTCTGTGCGATCTCGTTGGCTGAATATTCTCCGGCCAGCGCCGTCAAGAGATCGCGCTGTTGCGCCAGCTGTTTGTCGAGCGGCGGAAGCAGTTCTTCCGCCTGCGCGAGAGCCGCATCCTGGGCGAGCACATCGGCCTGCGCCGCCTGGCCGAGGTTGAACTGACGCTTCAGGATGTCGAGCAGGTCACGCTCGATCGCGATAATGCGCCGGGTCGCGGCAATCTGGCCACGCAGCGAGGCCTCTTGAATGGCAGCGGTCACGACATTGCTGGTAAGCGCCAGATAGGCGGCTTCAAGCTGGAACAGCTGCTGCTCGGCCACCGCGTCCAGATTTTCAACGTTGCGAAAATTGGCGCCCCAGATATCCGGCACGAACGATACCGTCAGCTCGTGGGTAAACAGAGTATATTGGGACTGCGGTCCCACCGTCGGGATCGGCGGTACTTGGCCGGGATTGGCAATCAGGAATTGCTCGGCCGTCGAACTGCCGGTTACCTGCGGATAAAACAATCCGCGCTGCGCCTGGGCATTGTATTGCGCAAGCTTGATCGCGGCCTCGGCTGCCTGCAGGCTGGGATTGTGGTCGACCGACTGCCTGACGAGGTTATTGAGCGGCTGGGACTTGAAGGCCGACCACCAGCGCGCCGAAACGTCGGCGCCGGTGACGAAATGCTGGCCGGCTACCCGCGGCCCCTCTGGATTGGGGGCCGGTGAGGTGAGCCTGCCGGGGACATAGCCTTTGACGTCGGGCGCCGCGGCTGGAGCAAAATCCGGTCCCACGGCACAGCCTGAAATCGGCGCCGACAAGATCGACGCCGCGGTCGCGGCCATGAGCGCGCGGCGGGCCCGCGCCGACGCTCGTTGAGCGACGCCGGGCAACTCATCGCATCCCCGCGCGCTGGCCTCACCCTGAGTTCGCCATCGGCGTCGCCAACCCGTTGCGCATGAAACCGGCGGGATGAATCCCTCGCGGTTCGAGGTGGCGCCAGCCACGGCCGTCATCGCCCGGCTTGACCGGGCGATCCAGTATTGAAGAGAATTTTGTGATGAATCGAGAGGCTGCAGCGTACTGGGCCGCCCGGTCAGGCCAGGCGATGACGACTGTTGATGATGCGCGATATCATCATGAGCCCGGAAATGCTGATCCAGCCTGCGCGCCAGGACGAGCGGCCATCGGGGGTCGATCCGCCCTAGCCCCAACATTCGACCGTTTCCCCGCGCCGCCCCCGACATTGCACTTCCAATCAACTTTCCAAACGGCTCTCGGCGCCCTCGGTCTCTAGGTTGTCGGTCCCGGCCTGCGTCTGATCTCCCTTGAGGAAAATCTTGCGCAGCGCCGGCGCCACCACCAGCAGCAGCAGCGGCCCGATGAACATGCCTCCCACCACCACGGTCGCGAGCGGACGCTGCACCTGACTTCCGATACCGTGGGAGATTGCCGCCGGAAACAGCCCGACGCCAGCGGAAAGCGCGGTCATCAACATCGGCCGCATCCGCTGCTCGGCACCATGGAAGACGGCCTCGGCGACGTCCATTCCCTGGGACCTGAGTTCGCGGAAGTAGGTGATGTTGAGAATACCGTCCATCACCGCGACCCCGAACAGCGAGATGAACCCGATCGCGGCGGACACGCTGAAATCAAGGCCTGCGAAATAGAGCGCGATCAGGCCGCCGCCGATCGCGAACGGGATACCGGCGACGGACAACAGACTGTCCCGCAGCGAATTGAACAGGCCATAGAGCAAGACGAGGATCAGGAGCAGCGTGATCGGGACCACGATCAAGAGCCGTTGTTTGGCATTCTGCAGATCTTCGAACTCACCGGCCCAGATGATCCGATAGCCGTTCGGAAGATTGACGGCCTTTGCGACCCGCGCCTGGGCCTCTTCGACCGTGCCGCCGAGATCGCGGCCGCGCACACTGAATTTAATCGGAATGAAGCGCTGGCTGCGCTCGCGATAGATGAACGACGCCCCGGTGTCGAGCGTGATATCCGCCAGCTCGCTGAGCGGAACGTAGCCGTTGGTGCCCGCCGGCGTCTGATAGGCGACCTTTACGGTGCGGATGGCGTCGATGCTGCTGCGGTATTTGGGATCGAGCCGGACGGCCAGATTGAACTGCCGGTCTCCCTCCAGAACGGTGGTGGCGGTGGTACCGCCTAGCGCCGCCTGAACGACGGTATTGACGTCACCGGTATTGAGACCGTAGCGCGCCGCCTTGTCGCGATCGATCTTGATGTTGAGGTTGGGCTGGCCCAACAGGTGGAAGATTCCGAGGTCGGCGACGCCCCGAACCTGGGCCATTTCGGCCATGACCTGGCTTGCGAGCGATTCCAGGGTGGCAAGATTCGGCCCGACGATCTTGACCGAATTGGCCCCCTTCACCCCCGACAACGCTTCCTCGACATTGTCCTGGATATATTGCGAGAAATTGAATCCGATGCCCGGCAATGCCTCGGCGAGTTCCTGCTGCAATTCATCCGTCAGTTTTTCCTTGGTCAGATCCTTGGGCCACTCGTCGAACGGCTTGAGCGGCGCAAACAGCTCGACGTTGGAAAATGGCGAGGCGTCGCTGCCATTGTCGGGGCGGCCATGCTGGGACACGACCGTCAGCACTTCCGGATGCCGTAGCAGGATCTCGCGCATCTTGCGGGTGGCTTCAGTCCCCGCATCGAGCGACATGGTCGACGGCATCGCCGCCCTGATCCAGAAATTGCCCTCCTCTAGGGCGGGGAGGAATTCGCTGCCGAGCCGCGATGCCGCGGCCACGCTCAAGCCGAGGAAGACAACTCCCACCAGCACGGCAAGGGTGAGATTGCCGAGCGCGAAACGAAGCACCGGCGTGTAACTCGCGCGCAACCGGCGCACGATAATGGTCTCGACCTCCTCGATGTGCGCGGGAAGCAGCAGCGCCGCCAGAACCGGCGTCACCGTGAAAGTGGCGAGCAGCGCCCCGGCCAGCGCATAGCCATAGGTTCGCGCCATCGGCCCAAAGATCTGGCCTTCGACGCCTTGCATCGTGAACAGCGGCACGAACGCCGTGACCGTGATCGCCGCCGTGAAAAATACCGCCTTGTCGACCTGCAGCGCACTGACAAAGATCACACGCAATCGCTCGGTCCAGCGATGGGCCGAGGTGGTCTGGTGATGCGCCGAGGTCGGATCGGCGCCCCAGTAGCCTTCGCCGAGATGCTGCAGTAGGATTTGGCGGTGCTCGCTTGTGGACTGAAAATTGCGATAGATGTTTTCCATCATGATCACGGCGGAATCGACGATGATGCCGAAATCGACCGCGCCGAGCGACAGCAGATTGGCGTCCTCGCCCTGCAGGACCAGGATGATGATGGCAAAGAACAACGCGAAGGGAATATTGGCGCTGACGATGATGGCGCTGCGCAGATCGCCGAGAAATATCCACTGGATGACGAAGACCAGGAGGCAGCCGAAGATCAGGTTGTGCAGCACCGTATGCGTGGTCACCCCGACCAGCGAGCTGCGATCGTAATAGGACACGATCTTGACGCCCGGCGGCAGGCTGCCGTCGGTATTGAGCTTTTCGACCTCCGCCTGAACCTTTGGAATGATATCATTGGTGTGCTGGGTCCGCCCCATCACCACGATGGCGGCGGCAATATCGTCTTCGTGATCCCTGCCGCCGATTCCAAGCCGCGGCACATAGCCCACCGAAACCTTGGCGACGTCCTTCACCTGGATCGGGAGACCGTTCGACTGGCTCAGGACGATGTTCTCGATATCCCTGACCTTGTAGCCCTTGGTGACGTCGTCGGCCCCGCCACTGTCGACCAATCCGACACCGCGGATATTGACCGACTGCTGCCCGATCGTGATCTCGCGGCCGCCGACATTGATGTTGGCGTTGCCGAGCGCCGTGATCACCTGCGGAAGCGAGATGTTGTAGGCTTCAAGCTTGCCGAGATCGGCGTCAACGTTGAACTGCTTGGTGGTGCCGCCCCAACTGTTGATCTGTACCACCCCCGGAATGGTCAGCAGACGCCGGGTGACGACATAGTCCTGCAACGTCCGCAGGTTGGTCAGCCCGAAATGCGGCGGACCGACGACCTGATAGCGGTAGATTTCGCCGACCAGGCTGGACTGCTGAATCTGGGCCACCTGATTGCCGGGCAGATTGACATTCTGCTGCAGGCTAATGGACGCCTGGGTCAAGGCGAAATAGAAGTCGACCCCGTATCTGAAGGTGACGCGAACGAACGACAGGCCGTAGAACGACGTCGAACGGATATTGATCACGCCCGGCGTAGGATAAAGGCCCACTTCCATCGGGATCGTGTAATATTTCTCCATCTCTTCGGCGGATAGCCCCGCGGCCTGGGCGGTGATCTCGAGAATGACCGGCGCCGGATTGGGGTAGGCCTCGATATTGAGCTTCGAAAATGCCACCAGTCCCGCGGCACAGAACACCACAAGACCCAGCACGATGATCGCGCTGCGCGTCAGACCGAAAACAAGGACAGACTTGATCACAAGACCCCACTGAGCTTTTTTTGGACCGAACGGTGCTCTACGCGGCTTAGCCCGACGTCCCCAGCAGAAGGACATTGCTGAGGAAAACCGCGCCATCGGTGACGACGGTTTCACCGGGCTGCAGTCCGTCCAGGACCTGAACCCAGTCATCCTGCTGCAGGCCTATATTGACAGTCCGCTTCACGAAATGGCGGCGATCGCCAGTGACCCAGACCGTCATGGTTCCGTCGCCCTCGCGGACCACTCCGTTTGCCGGAACCGCGAGCGAGCTTTTGGGGTCTCCGACCCGAATGACAAAACTGGCAAACATCCCCGATCGCAGGAGATGCTGGGGATCCTCGATTTCGGAGCGAACGAGTTGCCGATGGGAATTCGGATCGATCATTTGCCCGACCGTGGTGACGTGGCCCTTGAAGACGTTGTCCGGATAGGCCGGCACTCTGACCTCGACTTCCTGTCCGAGCTTGTAGGCGGGCGCATCCGCCTCGATGACATTCGCAAGCATCCACATCGTCGATAGATCCGCGACCGAATACGGCGCGGGCGCATTGCCCGGCTGGGTCAGGAATCCCGGCGCTGCGCTGCGCGCGACAACCCGGCCGGTGATCGGGCTCGGCACCAACAGGGTCGAATCGACTTTGCGCTGGCTGACGACCTGATCGATCTCGGCGTCGGTCTTGCCAAAAATCCGCACCGCATCCCTGGCGGCCTTGAAGTTACCTTCCGCAGTCTGCTCGTCGGAGGTGGACTGATCGACGTCCTTCTGTGCGCTGCCACCCGCCTTCAAGAGCGTGGTGACCCGCGCCAGGGTCCGTTTCTGCAGCTCGAGCACGCCGGCGGCCGCGAGCAGGGTTGATTCAGCTTGCAGCAGGTCCGGACTGTCGATCGTGAACAGGATATCGCCGGCTTTGACGTCGTCGCCGATGTTGTAATTGGCCTTGATGATCTTTCCCGGATACTGCGAAAATACCTGGACCAGAAAATCTTCGTTGAAATCGATGGTGCCGACAGCGGTTTTGTAGAGCGTGAAATCACGCGATGCCACCGGGCCGATCTTCAACGCGCTGGCCTGCTTTTCCGATAAATCCACGGACTGTTGATCCGACGTGCTGCCCGCACCGGTTGGTTCCGCGGCCCCGACGGTGCTTGCCTCCTTGCGTCCGGACTGACCATCGGCGAATCCGATCAAGCCCCGCCCCCAAAAGAGCGCGGCTCCGCCGATCGCCATCAGCAGAGCCAAAACCACAAATCGAGAACTTCTCGACAGGTTTCCCAGGAAATTCACCTCTTGACCACTCCCACCGACCCCGTTGTCAGTCAAATCGACCTTAGGCCACCGCGCTTACGCCAACCTTACGCGCCTTCCCAGCCATCGCTTGGACCAGTGTTTTGCGCATTGGTGATGCTCAAGCGCAACGAATCCTTTGGCTTTGCCATTACTAACGCAAATTCCGTGCCCATGACACGTCCGCAGGGTTACGGCCTGTGTGCGGAACCTATCCGCCAGACATTAGCCATCTTTTCGACGCCCTCAAAAAGTGTCGTGCATAATCTGGCTCGTCATTGCGAGCCAATCGGGTGCGCGAACGCGTACGCGATTGAGCGAAGCAATCATCGCCGCCACAGAAAGAAAAGCTGGATAGCTTCGTCGCAAGAGCTCCTCGCAATGACGGTTGGAAGGTCCTCATCCTAGTTCGACCGCAGGATGAGCAAAGCCAATGAGTCGCCGCCACCCACAGCTATCGTCGCTCAGCATAGCCGTCCTAAAGACGGCGTCGCTTCCGCTTGCCTATGACCAGGCGATCCAATACCCGCCGAAGTGTGCGATTAGCAAAACTTAGCCCGGATGAGCGCAGCGATGTCCGGGTTTAGCGTTTCCGTGCCTCCCGATGTCGCTGCGCTCATGCGGGCTACTTGCTGCCTTCCGATACGATCAGAACTTCGGAAACAGGTCTATCGAGCCAAGCCCGATCCGCGGACCTGCGGATCAGCTCATGTTATGCTCAGTACCTCGCGACGACAGGCCCACCGAATTTGTAATCCAGGCCGACTGTGATCACCGAATAAGTGGTGTTCACAGTATAGGGCAGTTGGCCGTTCGGCGTGAGACCAGTCGCCAGACCGGGGCGGCTATAGGCGCCGAAATCGAAGTAACGATATTCGAACTTGCCGATCAGATTGTTGGTGATCGCATAGGCGATACCGCCGCCTGCCGTCAGGCCGCTTCGGTTGAGCGTGAACGCATCGACGGCATTTACGCCGGCGGGCGGGGCGAGATTCGTGTCGGTATGCTGGATATTGCCATAGGCCCAGCCGCCGGTGAAGAACAGCAGCAGACGGTCAACCGCGATGCCGCCCCTTCCAACCAGCGTGATAACATCGCGAAGATTGGTGGCGTCGATCTGGGTTCCACCGGTGGCCAATTGCGAGCTCAGGTCGTTGCCTTTGATACCGGACCAGAAGCCGGTGGCTTCGGCACCGACAACGATGCTGCCGGTCTGATAATTGTAGCCGGCCTCACCGCCCGCGATGGCTCCGGTCGAGTCATAATTGAAAAGGAATTTCGCGAAGCCAGTCGGCGTTCCGTTGTTGACACTGTGGCTGCCGAAACCGCCGCCCCCGAACACGCCGACATAGAAGCCCGACCAGTCATAGGCTGGTGATACCGGAGCCTTTGTGTAGGGCGCAAGATCGGCGCCCAGCGCTGGCGACATCAAGCCCAGCGCCCCCAGCGCGACCGTGGTGAAAAGAATTCGCTTCATTGTTATCCCCTATCGAGACTGTTCTGATGGACGTCTGACGAGCTAAGCCGCTGCGATCCTGCTCGCATCAGAAGTGAATGATGATGTCCGATGCACCGATGATGGCGTATTTTCTGGTGTTCGGAATGCCAAGGTTCACATTGCCGTTGAAGGCGAACGCATCCAGCGCTCTGTAGTAGGAAACCTCGGGCCGGATCTCGATCTGCGGCGAGAACCAGTGCTGCCAGCCGATGCCGGTCTCGATGTAGCGCGTCGCGACGCCGGTGCGCTGTCCCTGATAGTCGTCCACGAACTCGGCACGATAGGAGATATTGTCGAGCGGATCAGGCTTGTAGTTAAGATACATCAGAGCGGTCTGCCAGGATGCCCGGCAGCTCACCAGAGCTGGATTCTTACAATCCGCGGCGTTAGGAGCGTTGGTCGGCATATATTGCGGCGAGAAGGGCGTGCCGCCATTGGCGATTGCGGCCACCGCGATCGCGTTGGCATCGGCCGGATTGAGGGCGTTGGCTACGCCATTCTGATGCTCGTTGTAGGACTCGAGCGAGATGTGCCACTGGTCGTTGAACTTGTAGTACATCGTGCCGCCATACCATTGCAGGTTGTTGTACCCCCACTGGCCACCGTTGATGCCGTCGGCAACGAGATTGACGTCGAATTTGCCGTCGTCGCTGGTATAGCGCACACCGCCGGTGATGCTCGGCACCGCACCCGGATCCTTTGCCATGGTGGCGCCGGGATAGAGCGGGTTCGGGAAGGGATTGGGGATCGTCGCACCGGCATGCCAGGGCATCGCCTCGGTACCGACCGTGAAGCCCAACTGGAAGATCCAGTTCTTGGTCGCCGCCAAGGTCGCTTCGATACCGGTATTGGTATAGTTATCGAAGGTATAGGTCATCGAGTGCGAATACATGTAATTGTTCGGCGCCAACTGGGCCTCGATATCAGGGATCGATATGTAGCGTCCGAACCGGATGTTGATGCCTTGCGCCACCCAGGGAATGAACACCTCGCCATAGGCCATCGGCATGTCGTAGCCGTTGTTGGCGTTGCGATTCAGAAGCTGATTGCTCCAGAGCCCGTAGGCCGTGGTGTAGCGGTAGTTCTCTCCGTAGATCGGCGCGAGACGAAAGCCCCAGTCGACGTGGTCCTTCTGAACCGTATCCGGCAGACGCTCGATATAAAGCACCGCCTGATCGAGCTGCACCGTGTTCGGATTGTAGCTATAGGCCGCCGGCGCATTGCCGCCGCGCTCGGTGTTGGTAGACAGGTTGCCGCCGGGATCGACCCAGCCGTAAACCTGGATGTGCGCATCGCTCATCCACTGGCCCGCCGCCGTGTTCGAGAGGGCGACCATCAGTGGGCTGTCGACCGAAGCTGGCCGGGTCACGCCAAGGTTGGTGGTGCCACCATAGGGCCATTCCGTGAATGGCATAGGCGGGGTGCTCTGTGGCGTCGGCGGAACCTCGGTTTCGGGACGCCGTGACGGAGGCGCCTTCGGGTCAGCCGGAGCCACCTCGTGTCCCCACTCCAGCCGGTAGTAATTGATGAAGCGGCTGAAGAAATCGGTGCCAAGATAGGTATCGAGGCAGGAATAATTCTTATAGGGATCGCCGCCATAGGGACACTTCCCTTTACCGGGATCATCACCCGCCTGGGCGGTACCGCTCACCGCGATTGCCGCGAAGGAGACGCCGGCCAAAAGAAGTTTCTTCATAGTATTGTTGCCCCAAGCTGATGTCATAAGTGTTGCCCCAAGCAGATGTCACTGACGCCCCAGGCTTCAGGCGCTCTCACGATTCCGTTAACCTTGGGAACTATCTTTCGTTGGGGCACCACGAAAAATCGATGCGGGTTGTCGGCCCGTTTCGTAAAAATAAAATATCCGAAATGCCATATTTTGCTGAGTTTGCCCATTTAATCATCAAATAGTCGTGGTTTTGCCCAAGTTGGCGGCGAAAAAAGTCGCTTTTGGGCCGATATGGGCGCCGCACCGCAATAGTTTGTTCAGCAATGTGTCCTTTCCGCTACATTTCTGAGGCTTAGCGGGACAACGCTGCCCTCAAGGTTGAACCCGAGGTCCCCCAATAGACACTATTTTTATATGTAGAATGGAGAGATCGGACATCGAAGATATATGCTGGTCATTGTTATGCTGCAGCATTGAGCGGAATCGATCGTTCAGAACGAGGCGGTACCATGGTCGCGGCGGAGGTTGCCAAGGTTGATGATCAGGCGACGCTCGCAGACAAGGCCTTTAATTGCGACCTCGGTTTCCTGCCCAATGCCCTGACGGCGCAATGTGAGAACTTGATCGAGAGCTATCATGAGTTGCACGGCTATTCATGCCTGCCGGATATCCTATGGAAGGCTCGGCTCGGACCCTTCATCGAAAGCCATCGCCTGCTCGGACAATTACTCAGAAAGGCCTCAACGACCCGCAGCGCCAAGAAATCCAATAACGGGTTCGTGCAGATAGCCAAGGCCATCTTGTCGCTGGAGGTATTGGCCTCCAGCTTCGCCGGTTGGAGCGCGCTATACCCTGAATCGGGCTCGAAAGCCCGCGCGATCCTGCGGCGCACCGGCCGAGGTCCGCAGATGCCTTTGATGGAATTCTATCTTAATCCACCGAAACATGTCAGTTCCGCTCACGCCGGGGCGCTTGCTTTACCGTCTGATCGCTCGTCAAGCGAGGCCGAGCTCCCTCGACCCTCGAAATCGGAACTGACCGGCAAAAAACAGGGTGCGAATAACGTCGACGTGGTGGTTCAGCCGGCCTGAGGAAGAGCTGAAGCGTGCCCTGCCGGCACTGCCCTAAGATCTGGTTTCGTTAGCGGATTTTAATTAGCACCGGCGGCGTCTAGCCAGCTAGCTCGCCCCCCTTTCTTGTTGGACAACGGCAAGCGCCTCTTTCATATATTATTTATATATTGTATTGTTCCATAAACAGCATAGATTTCCTACGCCGAAACAGAGAAGATGAACCGCTGGGTAGTTGGTGACACAAAGGCAACCATTGATTGAGCATCGGTAATTCACGCTCTTAGTCGGGTTTGGCGCCAATCGCCGAAAAGCTGGCTAGTATTGCTTATCAATAATCAATTGTTTCCAGGGACGTAGTTTCCCTGCGGCTATGGGAGCCGCCGGGACGGTCGTTCGATAGGTCTCCCTACGAGGCAAATAACTTGAATTCTCACCTGCCCTCTGTTCTGAGCCTCGCACCAGCCGGCGAAGCACCGGTGCACCGCAGAAAAACCAGAGCCTACGGGTTGTGGGAGGATCTTGCTTCGAATCACGGCTCCCCGAGAAAATTGCTGCATCTCTTGATTTCGCTTGTCATGGTGGGCGTGGTCTCGGCGGTGCTCTTCTGGCTCGATCAGGCGACCGCGGTCGACCTCGTTCCGATCGCCTACCTGTTACCCGTCGTTATCGCGGCCACCCAATGGGGCATCTGGCCTGCTACCGTGGCGTCGATTGCGAGCGTGGCGGCGGCGGATTTCCTGTTTTTTCCGCCGATCTACAGCTTCGAACTCGATAATCCGCACGAGGTCATCGATCTCCTGCTGTTCCTGGTGGTGGCACTGGTCAGCAGCAATCTCGCCTCGCGCCTGCGTCAAGAGGCGGAAAGGCTGCGCCGGCGTGAACAGGAAATGCAGCACCTCTATGAATTCTCCCGGCGGCTGGCAGCCTGTTTCTCGGTAGCGGATCTGATCTCCGCCATTCAAAATTACCTTTCCTATGCGCTCGGACAACAAGCGCTTTTCCTCGCAGCCAAGTCCGATGGCCATCTTGAGCTGTCCGATTCGGGCCCGCTGCCACCGGCAGTGCATCAAAGCGTGGCGTCGATGGTCGCAAACGGCGATATGACCAGCTGCAACATCGTGGATGAGGCGACGTATCATTGCTGGGTGCTGGAAGCGGTACGCTCGCAGACCGCGGTGCTCGGAGTCGTCGCGGTCAATATCGGAGACGGCACCCACGAGGCCCTTGAAAGCAGGAAGCACCGTGTCAAGGACATCCTCGAAGAAACGTCGCTGACTTTTCAACGTCTCGATCTTGCCAGGGCGATGGAGGATGCGCGGCTACACTTGCAGGCACAGCTTTTGCAAGACGCGTTTCATGGCATGCTGGCGCATGAATTGTATTCGCCATTGGCGGCAATACGCGGCTCCGCCAGCGTGCTGGATTCGATACCTATGATTCAGAGCGACGACCGCACCCGCTCGCTGGTCGAGGCCATATCCGATCAAGCCGCGCATCTCGGCGGCTTCATCCACAACATCCTGAATGCCACGCGGGTGACCGCCGGCGGAATCAGCCCGCGACTCGAATGGGCAGACCCGAGGGACGTCGTTAAGGCGGCAATCACGGCAAGGGGTAGACGATTGACGGCCCACAAGCTCGTCGTCGCGTTCTCGGAGAATCTGCCGCTGATCAATGTGGATTCCGGCCTGGTCGAGGAGGCCTTCGGGCAGTTGTTGGAAAATGCGGCAAAATATTCCCCATCCGGCTCGACGATCTCGATTGACGCGCGGGCCGAACACGGAAGTGTCGTTCTATCGATTGCCGATCAAGGCGTCGGCATCACGCCGGACGAGCGGCGGCATCTCGGCCGCCGGTCGTTCCGAAGCCAACGTCATCAAGCCACCATCCCAGGCGCCGGCCTGGGCTTCTGGATCGCATCCACCTTTGTCAAAACCAATGGTGGAACCATCGACATTTCGAGCCCCGGGAGAGGAAAGGGAACAACGGCTTGCATCACCCTGCCCGGATCCTGTGTTGAAGCTAGCGAGTTGGCGGACCTGAGCGATGAGTAAATCCTCCAACGTCGTGCTCCTGATCGACGATGAACCCAAGATCAGGCGGTTCCTGCGTGCCGGCTTCGAAATGCATGGCTTCTCGGTGCTGGAGGCCGAGAGCGCCACGGACGGACTGAAGGCGGCCATGTTCAGCGCGCCGGACCTGGTCATTCTGGATCTGGCCCTGCCCGATCTTCATGGTAAAGAAGTTCTCGAACGTCTTCGGTCATGGTCGAACGTTCCCGTCATCATTCTCTCGGTCGTATCGAGCGAGGAAGAAAAGGTTCGCCTGCTCCGGGCCGGAGCCGACGATTACGTGGTCAAGCCTTTCGGCATGGCCGAACTGCTCGCGCGCAGCGACGCCGCCCTGCGGCGATATTTCAAGAGTGAGACCGAGAATCCGGTTGTAACGGCCGGACCGTTGTCGATCGATCTGGTCAGCCGAATGGTGTTGCTGAACGACCGTCCCATCAGCTTGACCCGAAAGGAATATCGGCTGCTGCATATTCTGGCCACGCATGTCGGCCTGGTGGTGACGCACGACCAGTTGCTGAAGGAAATCTGGACCGGCAACCAGCGCGACAACATCCAGTACCTGCGGATTCTCGTCCGCAAGCTGCGGCAGAAGATCGAAACCGATCCCAACGATCCCCGCCTGCTGGTGACCGAATCGGGCGTCGGATACAGGCTCAAGACTCGCCTCGAAACCAGTGCCGAGGATGAGAAAGCCTTGCCGGATCCTTCCTAGGGGTCATCGAGAGCTGGCACACCGCTCGCACCCGCACAACTGTCATCCGCGCCACCACCCACAACTGTCATCGCCCGACTTGATCGGGCAACCCAGTACGCCGCGGCCTCTCGATTTATCACCACTGTCTCTGGAATACTGGATCCCCGCTTTCGCAGGGATGACGAGCGGAACGAGACGGCGCGGGAACGACGGGCGGAGTGTTCCGCATCTCGCCCCTTCTCATCGCAAAGGGGGCCGCGAGGCGGCCGGTCCTCACGTTGCTGGAACGGAAATTGCTTCGCGCGCGATATCGAGCATCGCGCAGAAAAGTAGAGCCGTGACCTTCATTGTCCACGCATCCAAAGGAGAGGCGTCGACGGCAACGATCCGGTTGAGCGCCGTCGTCGCCATCGCCAAGGGACGGGCTCTCACCGAGGCGGGCTGGCACGTGTTGATCGAGGCACCCGATGGGGTCCGTTACGGCTCTCCCGAGTTCGACAAGCTGCTGTGTTTCAGCCCGGCACACCCCTCTCGATCGTAGTTCGCAAAGAGCGCGCGAAGGCTGGGATGTTGGACAAGACGCATTAAAAATTAATATCTTTGCAATGTAGGATTGCCCTTTCTGCTCAAATAAAACGCTTATTCTGCCGAAAGATTGGACTGTTCGATCATGCGTCCCCGAAAGCCCATTGAGGCAGGTATTGGATTTTCCTGCCTGCCGCTCAAGACCCTTGAAAAGACCTGCTATTTTTTTCCCTGCAGTTTTTGGCTCTGACAATGCGTTTCTTTCTCACAGCCCGGAATGACGGAAACAATTGTTAGACAAAGAACGCTCGCGCGGTGATTTCAATTGGCTCAGAAGTTGCAAAGTATATTCCGATGACGATGTTTCAGGAGCGGCCCGTTGGCGTATGTTGGCGTTACCAAGGCAAGGCGGCCGGTTCGGATCACTTGCATCCCGTTGATTGAAACGCCGCGGCACCTTTTCAAAGACGCATTGACAAATTCGGGGCGATGACCGGGGACGACCAATCACCGGCGGATGGGGACGGACGCGAACTGACCGAATCGTCCAACGGCGGAACGGCCGAAGGCAGCCCGGCTAATCTGCCCGCGGCGCGCCAGCCAACCTCCAAGCCGCGTGCCGTCCGCCGCGTGCCAAAACCGAGCATGAGCGGTCTGCTCGATTCGCCGGTGCGCAATCTCACCGTCGGCGCTGCCTACATGGTTGTGGTGATGATGTGCGCCACCACCGCCTATATGGCGGCCGGCTGGAGCTTCAGAGATGCCATCTACATGGTCATCACCACCGTCTACACGGTCGGCTACGAAGAGGTCCGGCCGATCAACACGCCGGTATTGAACTTCGTCACCATCGGGTTGATCGTGTTCGGCTGCACCGGCATCATCTTCCTCACCGGCGCGCTGGTGCAGTTCTTCACCCTCAGCCAGATCAACAAAACCATAGGTTTGAAGCGCATGAAGACGCAAATCGATGAGCTCCATGACCACGTGGTGGTTTGCGGTTTCGGCCGCCTGGGCACCATGCTGGCGCGTTCGCTCCGGGCCAGCAGCGCCGGCTTTGTCGTTATCGAATCGAACGAGGCGCGCGCCGCCGAGGCGCGATTGCAGGGCTATCTCAGCATTTTCGGCGACGCCACCAGCGAAGCGGTACTGATCGCCGCCGGGGTGAAACGCGCCAGCGCCTTGGCGACGGTGTTGTCCAACGATGCCGTCAACGTCTTCATCACGCTGAGTGCCAGAGCGCTCAATCCCGCTCTGTCGATCGTCGCCCGCGGCGCGCAGCCGAGCACCGAAAGCAAGCTGCTGCAGGCAGGCGCCGACAAGGTGGTACTGCCGACCCATATCGGCGCCGAGCGCATCGCCGAGCTGATCATGCACCAGGAATCCGCCCGCTTCATCGATGGCCTGGAGCGCTCACACGGCTTCCAGCGCCTGCTGCGCAACTTCGGCATCGAGCTCGAAGTCGTCACCGCCGCCCCGCAAAGCCCCGCGGTCCGGATGACGGTCAACGCCATCGAACGACAGGCCAGAGGCGCCTTCTTCATTATTCAGATCAATCGCCGCGACGGCAACGTCCACACCTCCCCGCCGCCTACCGCCGTCGTCGGTGAAGGCGACGGTGTCGTCCTGATCGGCCGCCCGAATCGCGCGGAAATCCTCACCTCGATTTTCGAGCCACGGGTGCGCGGCGCCAGAGGCTAATGGCGCTGGCCAGAACACGCATCGCGTCGGATCCCCTAGCGCGGTTCCGCGGCAGCGTAGCACGATCGCGCGCCCCGGCAAAAAACCAAAGATATTATTTTTATATTTTTTTAAGGACATAGCGATGCCGCAGTTGTGCAACGCACGCGAGGAAAGTGGCGGTTGGCCGTCCGAAATATGTCTTTCTTCGTTTCGCAATTGAGACGTTCAAACTAACAATGGCTCCCAGGAATCGTGAACGGCTCGACGGGCCTTGCGGGGGATTAGATGCGACGATATCGGGATTTGGTTTTAGCTGCCGGAGTTTTGCTGGGCCTCGGTGCGGCGGGGGTTGCGTCAGCCGCGGACATGGCGGTCAAGTCCCGTCCGCTCGTGGCACCTGTGTACAACTGGACCGGTTGCTATATCGGTGCCAACGTTGGAGGCGCCTGGAGCCGGATGACCACGTCGCGGTTCTCCCAGGACGTTACCGGCTTCGCTCCTGCGCTTTATGGCACTGAAGACGACACTGGCTTTATCGGAGGCGGTCAGGTCGGCTGCGACTGGACGGTGGGCAGCAATCTGGTAGTTGGCATCGAGGGCCAATTCGATTTCGGCGGCGTCAACGGCCGACATGCGCTTATAGCGTTTCCGACGCAGTCGGAGACCAACAGTCTTCGCTCAGTCATGACTGCCGCGGGCAGGTTCGGTTACCTGTTCACGCCGACGTTCCTCGGTTACGGGAAAGTCGGCATGGCCTTTACGCAGAATCGCAACCAGGTCTTCCAGCCAAACGGGGCTCTTCTGGAATCCGCCAGCTTCTGGCTGCCCGGAATGGATGTTGGCGCCGGCGTCGAATGGGTGTTCGCACCTAACTGGTCGGTATTCGCCGAATACAATTACATCTGGATCGAGGACCAGTCCGGTCAGCACTTCAACGCGGTGCCCGGCCTGCTTGGCGAGACTTTGAACGTCAAACCGATCGTGCAGACCGCAATGGTCGGCGTCAATTACAAGTTTCATTGGGACGGCGGCCCGGTCGTAGCCAAATACTGATTTATTTCCCCCTCCCCGCAGCGCAAAGCCCCGGCATCGTCCGGGGTTTTTGTTGCAAGCGCGCTTCTGTTGGTGATTTCATTTCCGTCTTGGCCGGGCGGTCCCGGCCATCCACGTCTTTGCTCGATCCGAGAAGAAAGACGTGAATGCCCGGGTCATCTGCGCGAAGAAGTGCTTCGCGCTTTAGCCCATGACGAAGTCCGCGAGCGAGGCCCGACTCGGCGACATCCTGGGTTTCGCGGCTGTCAATCAGCATTAATAAAAATATTTCTGTTCAATTTTTGTTCGAAGCGGTCTATAGGTGTTTTGTCTCGTCCCACAAAGAGGGGCGTATCGCGATCGTCAGGAAACGCGGGATGAGATGCGGTGGACGCGGCAGCGTTAGGCGTGCGGTGGGTCGCAGGGCGGAATGATCTTTCGTGAGCGAATACCTCGCAGGCTAGACGACGGCGCTGCAGCGTACGGGGAAGGCGTGTGGTCCTGGCACCCAAGGCTGGTGTCAAGTCTTTGGAAGGTTTTCGTTCGGCTCAACCGGGTCGGACCAACCGTTAATCCGAAGGCGACGGTGGCAATAGAGCTTATCTCGCCGGGGAGAGCACGTTGATAAACCGTAAAACCATTGCGTGGGGAATGCCGGATGATCCGGTGCCTCGCACTACCTCGTG
>Ga0182012_10001459_pt1 | contig 25893 bp, 18 predicted proteins | sample 612S2SmetaG_FD_120486 | JGI IMG/M metagenome (GOLD analysis project Ga0182012, IMG submission 120486) | Permafrost microbial communities from Stordalen Mire, Sweden - 612S2S metaG | ecosystem: Environmental > Terrestrial > Soil > Wetlands > Permafrost | place: Sweden: Stordalen | collected...
AAGCGCGGAGACCGTGCTCCATTTACTGAGTGAATTTGGCTCTCCGGCCACAGTGGCCAGCGCCGGAGGGCGCTTCTTTGGCTTCGTTATAGGGGGCTCTCTGCCGGCGGCAACGGCGGCCAGCTGGCTGGTGAGCGCATGGGACCAGAACGCGGGACTCTGGGCCGGAAGCCCAGCTGCAGTAGAGCTCGAAGAGGTGGCGATTGAGTGGGTGCGTGAACTATTCGGTCTGCCCAAAGGAACATGCGGCGCAGTCGTTACGGGCGCGACGATGGCCAACTTTAGTTGCCTAGCAGCCGCACGCCATGCGTTGCTTGAGCGGGCGGGCTGGAATGTCGAAGGCGACGGCCTCTTTGGCGCGCCCGAGATTCGAGTCATCATCAGTGAAGAAGCCCACGCCTCTCTGCTCAAGGCTCTTGCCATGCTTGGTCTGGGCAAGAATCGCGTCGTCCGCGTTCCAGTGGACGGGCAGGGCCGCATGCGCGCCGATGCGTTGCCTCACCTAGATGATCGGACCATCGTTTGCATTCAGGCCGGTAACGTGAATACCGGCTCATTCGACCCGGCCGGGTCCATCTGCTCGGTCGCTCGTGCCACAGGCGCCTGGGTCCATGTGGACGGAGCCTTCGGGCTGTGGGCCGGAGCTTCGCCGCAGTTTCGAAAGTTCACGCAGGGGTTCGAACTGGCCGACTCATGGGCGACCGATGGCCATAAGTGGCCCAACATCGGGTATGACTGCGGTATTGCCCTGGTGCGCGACCCAGATGCGCTAGTCGGGGCCATGAGTCTGCGCGCCCCATACCTTGCTCGCACGGGAAAACGTGAGCCGATGGACTTTACCCCGGAGCTTTCCCGCCGAGCACGGGGCGTGGAGCTCTGGGCGGGGCTCCGATCACTGGGCCGCTCCGGCATTGCCGAGATCGTGGAACGCACCTGCTGCCATGCCCGCAGGTTTGCCGAGGGGCTCAGCGCTGCCGGTTACACCATTCTCAACGATGTCGTCATCAACCAGGTGCTGGTTTCCTTTGGCGACGCAGAGAAGACCCTGCGGGTTATCGACTTGCTGCAGCAGGAAGGTACCTGCTGGTGCGGGTCCACGGTCTGGCAGGGCCATACCGCCATGCGCATCAGCGTTTCAAGTTGGGCCACAACATCAGAGGATGTGGAGAAGAGCCTCGCAGCGATGATTCAGGTTGCCCGAGATTAAGTATCAGGCTCGAATGAACCGCTTGACACAGGCGGCAACGAGAATGAGGCTGGTTGCATGAAAAGATCATCCCGCTCGGCACTGTTGGTGGCGCTGGCAGTTGCAACGCTTGTCTCGATCGGCCCTCCGGCCCACTCACTCACAAAGCAGCCGGCTTCAGTCTATCGAGCGAGGCGTGTGGCCTTGGCAGACAAGCTCCAGGGCGGCGTAGCTGTCCTGTTTGCCGGTGAGGAACCTGTGCTCGACCTGATGCCATACCGGCAGGATGAGGATTTTTACTACCTCACTGGCTGGAACGAGCCGGGTTCGGCGCTTTTGATTGTTGCGCCAACTCCGCAGTCAGCATCCCGGCGAACGTACAAGGAGATCCTGTTTCTGCCCACGCGTAATCTTCGCATGGAGAAGTACACCGGGGAAAAACTCGGGGCAGACACGCCCGGCGCTGCACAGAAGGCAGGCGTCGACCAGGTGTTGCCGATGACCGCTTTGCCGGCGGAGTTGAATGCGATGCTCGCAGCCGACCGGCGGCTCGACCAGTCGCTGTGGACACAACCGGCATCGCCGCAGGCGCGATCACTTCTCGGTTTTGTGCGGGCATCACTTGGGCAGGGCTCGGACGAATCCGCACGTGACGTCACAAGCCTCACCCCGCAACTGCGCGTCGTGAAGGATGAGGGCGAGATCGCGTTGCTCCGCAAAGCATCGGACGCATCCATACAAGCACAGTTTGCGATGATGAAGGCGATCAAGGCAGGAGTCACGGAGCGGGCGCTTGCCGGAGTACTTTGGAATGGCTGGCTTAGTGCGGGCTGCGAGCGCGCTTCGTATGCGCCGATTGTCGGTTCGGGTTTCAACTCCACGATCCTTCATTACTCCGACAACACAGCCACGCTCCAGGACGGCGATCTGATTCTTGTCGACGCTGCCTGCGAGTACTCGATGTATGCCTCGGATATTACACGGACGATGCCCGTCAGCGGTCACTTCAGCGACCGCCAGCGCGAGATCTATAACGTCGTCCTCGGCGCGCAGCAGGCTGCGATCGACGCATTTGTCGCGGGCAAGTCCAAGATTAATGATCGCGATCGCAAAGACCCCGATTCACTCGACCAGGCAGCCTACAACTACATCGACACACACGGCAAAGACCTTCATGGCGACCCGCTCGGCAAGTACTGGCTCCATGGCCTGGGACACATGGTGGGCATCAATGTCCACGATCCGTCCCCGTACCCTGCGGTTCTGAAGCCAGGAATGGTCTTCACCATTGAGCCAGGCGTTTACATTCCTGAAGAGAAGATTGGTATTCGCATCGAGTGTGTCTTCCTGGTTGGCGAAGATGGAAAGCTGATCGATCTCGTAGCCGGACTCCCGCACACGGCGGAAGACGTTGAGAAGGTCATGCATGCCCGGTAAGGAGGCCTATGGACCCACGCGAATCCGCCGAAGGACAAGAACCAACGCCGACTGATGCTCTGGAGACTCTGTCCCGGGCCTTTAGCGATCAGCTGCTCGCCTGCCTGGACGAGTGTGCCCGCGGCCGCAAAGGGCTGTTTTCAAGCACAGCACTCGACGACGAAGAGTTGTGGCCCGAGGCAGAGCGTCTTCGCGAACTCGCCCTTGCGCTGCCAGAAGTCTTTGCCCAACATGGCGAACGGAATGCGCTATGCGATGAGTTTTTGGATCTTTGCTCAATGCATGGGGAGTATCACCCAGGTGAGCGCAAGCTGGCTCGCGAGTTTCTGGGCCGCATCGAGCGCGGCGAGGTGGGGACCCCAACCGAGCAGGAGCGCAAGCCGTGGTAGTGCTCCATGCATTTCTTGCGCTGCTCGCTGGCTTCGCGGTCATGGCCCTATTGGTCGCGCTTGTGACGGCTGCGCTCGCCCGGTTCACGCCAGACTGGATGGGCGGAACGGGCTCCCCGCGTCCCGCCTATGTATTCGTCAACCTCGGCTACTCGTTTCTTGCCGCAGCAGCGGGCGGATACGTTACCGCACTCGTAGCTGGGAACAACCCGCTCTATCACGTGCTGGCATTGGCCATTGCCGTCCTCGCCCTGTCTGCTTTGAGCGCATTGCAGCAGAAGGGTAAGCAGCCGGTCTGGTACGCGCTGGCGCTGGTTGGCTTCACTCCTCTGGGCATCCTCGCGGGCGGGCTTGTGCGACTGCGCACGCAGGGCATTCTCTAAGCGGAAACACTTTCCCGCGCGTACGGTTTCTGCTGCAGATTCTGCCGAGTTTGCATCGGGCTTTATTCGCGCGAGCCGGAAGCAAACGATGCGTTATTCCACTTAGCCGGAGCGAAAATGTCCGAGCCCGCACGCACTACCATCGAACGCCGAAAGTAACTGGAAGCAGCTTCGTTCCGGCCCCGACGCCCACAGCACCAAGTCCGTTCGGCGACAGGCCCGCTACTGCCGGCGAGTCTACATACAAGTAGCGGACCTCAGCAAAAAGCTTCGCCCGGCTGTCGTTGAACTGGCCGCCCAGTCTGCGTTCATAACCGCCGCCGACATTCCAACCTCCCTGGTTTGACGAGAAGTGGCCCACCACTGCATTCGCGTAACCTTCTTCACAGAAGTAGTCGCAATAGAGCTCCGGTTCCGGGTCGGTAAAGCTCGTTACCTTGCGGTAGAAGCCTCCTCCTCCCGTCACGTAAAGATCGTTCTTCGACTTTGGAAAGAGATCAACGACTGGTGCAAGCGTGACGGACCAAATGTGAGCATTGCCGCCGTTGGCTCCGGTTTCAGCAATCAGCGCGCCTGGCAGCTTGTCGTCGATGAACTGATACTCGACAAGGCCCGCAAAATGCTTACTGAAATTCAATCCCGCGCCCACCGTGAAATTTCCGCCATAAGTGATGTAGTTCGAAGAGTCGCCCAGCGGGCCGCTGAAACCGCCGCCAAATTCGAGAGCGAAGTTGTCCGCAAGAGTATGCTTCCAACCCTTGCGGGCCTCTTCGGCTTGGCCCCCAGACCCGATCGGATCTGGCAACGATGGAAGAGGCGTCAGACTGTCTGAATAGCTTAGGGACTCCGTCTGCAGCGAACTTGAGTAGTTCTGCAGTGAGCTTGACTCGTAGGAGGTGGCACTGGTCAAAGCGGATTGGCTGGGGAACGGAGTGGACTGCGCGTGCGCCATACCAAGTGCGAGGAAGGCCGCAGATCCAGGAATGCTGACACGTCGCATGAGCGACTTCCAACCTTGAATAGACATGTCGGAACCTCAAGGATCAATTTGTCTAAATCTACGCAGGGCATAAATGCCCGGCAGTGGTTTAGACACCAAAAACCGGGGAAAGGTTGCGGTCCAAGAAACTCCGATTGGATGTGCCTGTTTCGCGTGGCGGGACAAACAAACGGCCAGGGCAGTTGCCCTGGCCGTTTGTTGACAGACCTATGTTCGGTGTTGGGAGTGCTCAGCCCTGGATGTCGAATTGCTCAGGATGCAGTGTTGGATCGCTCTTGACCAGGATGTTTTTGCCAACCAGCTCTTCAAACTCTACCAGCCAGCTTGCGTTGTTCTGCTTCAGTACTTTGACCGTCTCTGGATTTACGCGAAGCAGAACATCCGCTCCCTCGAAGTGCTTCTTCATCTTGCGCAACTCGATATAAATCTCGTTGCACACAGTGGTTGGGCTCTTCACCATGCCGGTTGCCTGGCACGTAGGGCAGGGAACGCTCAGCGTCCGCTCGAGAGACTGTTTTACCCGCTTGCGCGTAATTGCCACAAGGCCAAAGTCGTTGAACTGCAAAACCTTGGTTGGTGCGCGGTCGCTCTTGAGGGCCTCTTCCAATGCTGCCATTACCTTGAAGCGGTTCTTGCGCTCATCCATGTCGATGAAGTCGATCACGATGATACCGCCCAGGTCGCGCAACCGAATTTGCCGCACGATCTCAGGCACTGCGTCGAGGTTGGTTTTCAGAATCGTATCTTCAAGCCGCGCTGACTTGCCAACGTACTTGCCGGTATTGATATCGATTGCTACCAGCGCTTCGGTTTGGTTGATCACGATAGATCCGCCACTCTTCAGCCACACCTTGGATCGCAGAGCCTTGGAAATCTCGTCCTGAATTCCGAAGTGTTCAAAGAGCGGAGCCTCTTTGGTGTAGAGCTTGACACGGCGCACGAGATTGGGCGAAAAGCGGTTAAGGAAGCGCCCGATCCGTTCGTAGTCCTCTTGCGAGTCCACCCAGATAGAAGAAAAGTTTTCGCTGACCTGATCGCGCAGGATGCGCTCGATCAAGGAGAGATCGTGATAGATCAGCGCAGGCGACTTTGAAGACTCAGAACGCTGCTTAATTTCGTTCCAAAGGTGGATCAGGAATCGCAGATCTGAACGCAACTCGTCTTCTGAAGCACCCTCTGCCGCGGTCCTCACGATGAAGCCGCCACTGGCGTCGCCGCGCTCACTTATAAGAATCCGCTTCAAACGTAGTCGCTCTTCATCGGAGGCGATCTTACGGCTAACTCCAACGTGGGTAACCGTTGGCATGAACACCAGGAAGCGCCCAGGAAGTGCGATGTGGCTGGTGATCCGCGCGCCCTTCTTGGCGATAGGTTCCTTCGCAATTTGAACCAGGATCTCCTGACCCGGTTTGAGCAAGTCGCTGATGATCGGCAGATCGGAGGTTTGCATAGAGCGCCGCGATGGGCCGCCGCGCCTATTGTTCTGGCCGCCGCGCTCAGGCCTCGCGTCGCGCCCGCCGCGCCGCCCGCGTCCACCGCGATCCGGGCGCTGGCGCGTCCCGTCACCGGTTCCAGGAGCCGGCTGGCCAACTGCCAGCGCCTCTTCGTCCTCGTCTTCATCAACGCCATCTTCGTCGTCGACGTTCTTTCCGTCGAAGTTCATCTGGATTCGATGGTCGAGGTGCGCTTCCTGCAGGAGTTCTCCCAAGGCCCCTGTACGCATCGATGGTGGAAGTGTCTCTTCCTCGTATTCCTCCAGATCGTGCTCGTCGGCCTTTCCATGGTGGTGATGCGGAGCGTCGAACTCTTCTTCTTCGATGACCTCTTCTTCGATGTGTCCGCTGCCCGGGGCATATGACGAAACCGCGGCAGGTGAAGACGTCTTTACCTCGAGAGCCGATGCGGGACGCTCTTCTTCCTTCTTCTTTCCACCAAAACCGAAGAGCCGGAAGCCCGTTGGTGCCGATGGATCGACGTGATGCGAGGCGGACCTGTCCGTGATCTCTTCTGACGTGTCGTTTGCGGGAACTTCGCTTTCCGCCACAGGCGCAGCAGTTGGCACCATTGCGTGGTGCGCAGCCGGCTTCATTTCAGTCTCTTCAGAATCAAGGGAGTGGTCGGGGGAAACTGACTCTTCGTGCACTAAGTTTTCTGTGCTGGTGAAGTGCGAAGCTGTTTGGCTGGACTCTTCAGTTTCTTCGAACTCGAAGTTTGGCTGATCGCTCACAGGGTGAGCATGAAGAGGCTCAAACTCCTCTTCTGTAGCTTCTGTGTGCTGCTCCGCGGCCTCACGTTCCGCTACCAGTTCCTGCTCTTCAATACCGTCAGGGCTTGCGCCGCTTTTCGTCTGGCTAGCTGTTTCAGGCTCGGTTCCTACTGCCGGTCCAGCCTGAGCTCGCCGATGGCGCGAAATTGACTCGCCAGGCAACAATCCGCTGCCGTCCCACTCAAAAGGCCCCTCCACCAGTGAGGCAGGCTTGAAGCTGCTCTGTGGCCGGGGAGCAACTTCTTGAGCTGGCTTCGGCGCTTCAGCCTCCGGCGTCGCACCATACTTGCGCAGTGATTCGCCGGGAAGAAGAAATGACGTATCCGCCTGGCCGCCGCGCTGTTCACGGCTCCCGCGTGCGGCAAAGGTGGCTCTCTCTGATCTGGGTTCGGTCCAAGATCCAGCACGGGGGGACTCGCTTCGCTCTGATTCAGCCGGTTCTCTTGATTCAGCCTGGATCTCATTCGGGGTAGATTGCGTCTGCGCGGTCTCGGTGGAAACCTCGCCTGCTTCGCCCGAACCTGACTGATTCTCCTGCGTGCCCCCGGGGCCGCGACCACCACGCCGGCGACGCCGGCCACGCCAGCGCTTTCCTCCGGTGGTTCCTGACTCTTCGCCGCCTGTCTCGTTTTCAAAACCTGAATCGGACTCCATCACGATCTCGGGGCTTGCCCCCACGGTGGGTGCCTGTTGCTGTTGTGATTCCTGGCGCTGCTGGCCAGGCTGTCCGGTCCGAGTCTCGTTACGGCGTCCGTTCCGCCCACCTTCTCGGCCCGGCTCCCGAGCCGGTTGCCTCTCGGGCTCAGTGGAGTGCCGCACCTCGCGGGGAGGTGTTGCAGCCCCGCTGGCTGAAGCCTTCTCTACCTCATCCGACTCTTCAGGGTCTTCGAGCTCAAGGAAGTCTGTTACATAGAGGAACGCGTCACGCTCCAAACCCACGTCTACAAACGCGGACTGCATGCCGGGGAGTACTCGTGTGACGCGACCGTTGTAAATTGAGCCCGCGAGTGTGTACTCGTTTTCCCGTTCGTAGTAAATTTCCGCGAGTTGATCGTCTTCTAGAATTGCCAACCGCGTCTCATGCGGCGTGCTGGAAATGCAAATCTCTTTTGCCATCGTACCTTTCCGTCCGGCTGCGATTGGCGGCCGGGAACTGAGGCAAGGCGGGACGGAGATTCTCAAGAACGGGAGGTTTGGGGTAAAGCGGAAGGGATGACCTGCGGCGGCTTGTCAGGCCGATGATCGTGTGGCCAGCCCCCCAAATGGGAGGCGAACCGCGCCGAATCTCCTGCGCAACAAGCTCGAAGTGCCTTGAAATGCGGCTATCCAATTGCAGAGAGTTGGTGGCCTCCCAGTGCGGGGCCGTTCGATCGTTGGCAGACGAACTGCTCTGAAGCGCGGCGCGAGCAACCTCCAGTTGCTCGCTATTCTCCGCGCAGGCAGTATCGCTCAATCTCCGCCAATCCCCCGGCACCCTGTTCCAACAGTATTCCGTTGTCTGGGCCGAGGGGCTTTCCCGTCTCTGCGTGCTCATGAACCCAATCCTGCCGGGCTCGAGATCCATCCGGACCTGGCCGGCTAATTGCGTGAATCCTGAACTCTTGCCAGCCATATCGTGCGGACACGGGGCAAGAGGTAAACCTGTGTTTCCGGGTCCCTGTCAAGCGAATCCACCGCTTCGGCCAGGGAACTTTTAGTTAACAAACCGGCGCATGCGGACGTTCATCGCCACTCCCAGCGCCAGGAATGTGAACAGCACCGAAGATCCGCCGTAACTCATTAACGGCAGTGGAATTCCGGTGACGGGCATAAAGCCGATGACCATGCCCACGTTGACCGCGATCTGAAAGGTCAACACAGCCACTAATCCCATGATAATTAAGGAACCGGACAGGTCTGCGGCTGTTTGAGCGTTTTGAATCAAACGCATCAATATGAAAAAGTATAGCAGCAGGACGAAAATCGCGCCGATAAACCCATGCTCCTCGCCAAATGCCGCAAAAATGAAGTCTGCATGCGGAATGGGCAGGAAGTCTCCCTGCGTTTGGCTGCCTTTGGCCGCCCCTTTGCCCCAAATCCCGCCAGATCCCACTGCGATCAGCGACTGCCGGATCTGGTAGCCGGCGCCTTTGGGATCGTTGTCGGGGCTAATAAAGCTGGTGAGGCGCGCCTTCTGGTAGGGCTTCAGAAGTTTTCCTGTCGACCAGCCGGCACCCACTAGAAGTACAGCCGCTAGAGCCAGGACAGATCCTTGTTTGATGCTGATACCGCCCAGGAAAAGGCCGGCGAGCAGAACCGGAACATAGACGAGCGAAGTTCCAAGGTCGGTTTCCTTGAGGACCAAAAGCATGGGCACACCCACTAAGGCGATGGCTTTGAATATCTCCCGCCACGTCAGCGAGCGCCCTCCAAGATTGGCAAAGTAGCGAGCCACGGCCAGAATTAGCACGAGCTTCATCCACTCCGAGGGTTGAAAAAGCATCGGCCCCAGCTTGATCCAGCGTCTCGCGCCGAGCGCTTTGTGACCGATCCCAGGAATCAGCACAGCCACCAGGAAGATGACAAAGACGCCGTAGAACCAGGGAACCAGGTCGAGCATGCGGTGGTAATCAATTTTGGCGAAGATAAACATCGCCACCAGCCCACCGGCGATGTAGAGCATTTGCTTGGTGTGGAATCCTACGTACTTGGTGTGCAAGGTTGCGGAGTAGATCTCCAACACAGAAAGCGAGCAGAGCAGCAATACGACCGCCAGCAGCGTCCAGTCAAAATCGCGAAAGGTGAGGAACCTGCGCATTGGCATGGGTTACAGTCCGCCTCGCGAAGCATTTGCAGTGCTGGCCGGCTTCGCTTGTTCGCCGGCCTTCACCGGGCGAGCCAATGACAGCGGGAATGGCAGGTTTCGACTGATGGCCGGCTTTACACTCGGCCGCATTTCGGGCGATTTCGCCACCTTAACTGCCATTAATGACTTTTTCGGTGCTTGAGGCGCCAAAACCTCCCCGTGATCAACAAAGAAATGGCCCGCTTGCAGCCGAGACGCCCCAGTTGCTTCGGGATTTGCTCCGTTGCCTGGAGGCACCGGCTCAGTCCATAGAGCTCCAACCTCTGCCGGCGCGGGTTGCTTCGAGGGCACCAGATTGTTCGCCAGTCGCCTCTGCTTCTCAACGTAAGCGGCTACCACCTTGGCGCCGAGCCGCGCCGGATAGTAGCTGAATTGTCCATTCTGCCAAAGCACAGCAACCACGAGTTCCGGATTGCGCCTCGGCGTTACGCCGACGAACCAGACATTTGGATTTGTCGAGCGCCCCTTCGCCGTGCGGTCGAGAGCTTGATGGCTCATCACCTGCGCGGTACCAGTCTTTCCGGCGAAATCGATTCCTTCCAAGTGCGCCGAGCCTGCGGTATGGAAATAGCCAGGCTCGGTCACATCCGCCATTCCATCTGTGATGATGTTCCAGTTTTCCGGGTCTATGGCAAGATTTACCTCGCCCGCCCCTGGAAAATCTTCTAGAAGTGACTTGCGAAAGTCGGCGGAAAGCTGGTCAGGAAAGACCAAATGGGGTCTCACCAGGTGACCGCCGGATGCGATACCGCCAATAATTCGCGCCAGTTGGATCGGCGTTGCTTCAACGGCTCCTTGACCAATCGCCACATCGAGAGTTTCGTCCGGGTACCAGCGATTGTGGTAAGTCTTCATCTTCCACTGCGCGCTGGGCATCAAGCCGGCCTGCTCGCCGGGAAGATCGATGCCGGTTTTCTGCCCGTAACCGAATTCCGTGGCGTACTTTGCAATCCGGTCGATTCCCAGCCGGTCTCCCAGTTGGTAATAGTAGGTATCGCAGGAGAAGGGAATCGCGTTATGAATATCGACAGCACCGTGATGTTCGTCGCAGTGGTGGAAGAAACCGTACGGCCCCCATCCACCGGTGCAGTTTACTTTGAGGTTCTGTGCGATTCCCTCTTGTAGTCCCGCCACCGACATGAGGATTTTGAAGGTTGAGCCGGGCGCGAGCTGAGCCTGGATCGCCTTGTTGAGCAATGGATGATCTGGGTCGGTGATCAGCTTGTTCCAATCCGTGCGGTTGATGCGGATCGAGAAGGCATTCGGGTCGAAACTGGGGCGGGAAACCAGTGCCAGAATCTCTCCGTTGCGGGGGTCCATCGCCACAATCGCGCCGTTTCGGTCGCCCAAGGCAAGTTCGGCAGCCTTCTGCAGGTCGTTGTCGATGGTCAGCTTCAGATCAGTCCCCGGTGTTGCGTGCTGGACGCCGAGATAGCCGACCTCGCGGCCATGGCTGTCCACGATTACGTCGCGTGAGCCGTCCTGCCCGCGCAACAGCTTGTCGTAGGTCTCCTCAACGCCTGCCTTGCCCACGACGTCGCCCGGGTTGTACCACGCGTAGCGGCTCTGGTTCAGGTCGTCTTCGCTTACCTCGCCCACATAACCGATGATGTGCGCGGCAAATCCATCGCGCGGATACAGCCGCCGCTCCTCATCGAGGGTCACCAGTTCCGGCAGTTCGTTGCGATGCGACTCGATGAATGCGTCTTCGTCAGCTGTCACGTCCTGTTTGATGGGGATTGGCTGGTAGGCTGGGGCGACGCGGTAGTGGCGCAACGTGGCCCGCAGTTGGTCCACGTCCAGGTGGAGGCCCCGTGCAATCATCGGCAAGTCGGCATCAACGTTCTTGCTCTGCTCTCGAACAAGGAAGCAGGAGATCGAGGGATAGTTGTCGACAATGATCCGCCCCTCGCGGTCAAAGAGCTTTCCACGCGCCGCCAGCACAGGTTCCTTGCGAATGCGGTTCTGTTCAGCCTGCTGGCGATAGTCCTCAGCACGCAGCACCTGGAGTCGCCATAGCCCGGCCGCCAGCGCCAGCATCATAAGCAAAATGCCGTACTGCACAACCGCCGCCTTGACACTGGACAGCTTTTCGCCGCGCGTGAATCTTACTGAATCCATCGTGACCTGAGCCCTAGCTTAATCCCATTGTTCCGTGACATTAGTCCCTGATCTGCAGACGATCCAAAAGAGGAAACGTAAGAATGGCAATCGCCGAATTGCCGAAAGCCTTGAAAAGCTCTGTAAGCCAGCTCCACTCCAACTCCATCCCCAGCAGAAATCGGGTTACAAACGCGTAGGTCACACTTGCGACAAGTGAGAGCAGAAATATCAGCAGCAGCCGCACGGTGAAATTCTCTACATCGATCCGCACTCCGACCGACGCTGCAAGAAATCCGGCGACGGTTTTGGCAATGCCGTTGACCCCGATCGCGTGGTGCGAAAGCGCGTCCTCGAACAGCCCCATGGATGCGCCCATCAATGTTCCCTGGATGGGACTGCGCCTTCCCAGTGCAAAGTAAACGGTCACGACCAGCGGCAGATCGAACCACGCAAACCGTCCCAGGATGCGTGGGAGCCATGCTTGCAGGACGAGCGCTACCAGGGGAACCAAGCCGTAAACCAGGCTTGGGTAGCGGCGAATTTCCAGGTCCCGGCGGAAGCCGGCGCTGAGCACCGCCATCAGGGGTTCCTCCGCGGCGCTGCGGATGGATGAACGGCTTTTCCCGTGGCCGGCGCGGCTGCGCTGGCTGATGGCTTTGCATCAGGCTTGAAGGTGCTCGAAATCTTACCGGGATGCTTGTTGTCGGGTGTGGTTATGGGTGCCGGCTGCGGAGCAGCGTCTGTACCGGTTGAGCCGTCTGCCGCTCCTGGGGTAAATCTGTCCGGGTGCAAGGCCTTCGGTGGGTTCGTTACCGGGTTCGGATTGGACGAATCATGCAGCGGCTGTTGATCCGCCGGTAGGTTTGGGTCAATCAAACCAGGAAGGTGCTCGGCCATGACAGCCGCGGCTTTTTGCTGGTCTTTAATTTGCTGGTCGTGGATAGCCGCTGCTTCCGGCCCTTTGAGTGCTTCGCTGGTGGCAATCTCCTGCTGATCGACCGGAGCGAATCGTGGCTCGGTCGAGGTCACCACGAGCACCTCATCCAGCCTGTCAAGATGTGCAGCCGCTTCAACAGTGATTATGATGAATCCGTCGCGCAGAGGATCGCGGCCGACTCTCTCCACCTTGCCCACTTGCAACCCTCGAGGGAAGATCTGATCCCCCCCGGCAGTCAGGACTTTCTCCCCAGCCTGAATGCGGTTATCAGCCAGAATCCCCACGATTTCCGGTTCGCCGGCTGTGTTTCCGCGCAGGATGCCCCGGATTCGAGTTGTCTCCAGAATTACGCCTGCGCCGCTGGTTGGGTCGTTGATGGCCAGTACCTGAGCCGAGTGTGGAAAGACATCGCGCACCTTGCCAACAATTCCGTCTGGGGTGATGACTGCCATATCCCGGTCAAGCCCGTCGCTGGCGCCCTTGTCGATGTAGAAAACATGCGATTGATCGCTTCCGCTTGAGCCAAACACCTGCGCCGCAAGCGTCTTGTAGATGTATTTTTCCTGGAAGCCTGTCAGTGCTTCCAGCCGCTGGCCCTGGCGCGCGTCTTCGATGAGAGACGCCTGTTCCAGGCGAAGCCGATCAATCGTTTTTTGCAGGTCCTGGTTCTGCTCCCGCACATGGCGCAGATCAATGTAGTTCTGCCAAAGCCCGCTGGCGCCAAGTTTGGAGTTGTGGATCGCCTGTTCCGCCGGAGAAACCAACGCATTCGCCCAAAGGCGTATTAGACGCACTCCGGGACCGTCGCCCGGATCCAGCGTGCTCCGCCCCTCGCCAATCCGCCTGACCTGCACGGCAAGCCCTATGATCTGCGCCAGCAGGACTGCCAGGAGCACCACCAGATTCCGATAGCGGACGAAGAACGATTCCATGGTTGACGACGAGGAGGGGCTAAGGGACAAGTCCCTCGATTAGTCGATCTTGATCTTGCGCAGCAGACGGAAGTCGGAGAGCATTTTGCCGGTACCAAGAACAACCGAGGCCAGTGGATCGTCTGCCACAGAAACAGGCAGCCCGGTTTCCTCGCGGATTCGCTTGTCCAGGTTTTTGATCAGAGCGCCGCCTCCAGTGAGCACAATGCCCCGGTCGCTAATGTCGGCCGAGAGTTCCGGGGGTGTCCGTTCAAGAGCCACTCGGATTGCGTTCATGATGACGGCAATGCACTCGCCGAGCGCCTCGCGAATTTCGCTGTCATCAATGGCAATGGTTTTGGGAACACCTTCAATCAGGTTGCGCCCCTTGATCTCCATTGTCAGCGGCTTGTCGAGTGGATAGGCCGAGCCGATCTCTATCTTGATAGCTTCCGCTGTGCGTTCGCCGATCAGCAGGTTGTACTTGCGCTTCAGATAGTTGGTGATCGCCTCGTCCATTTGATTGCCGGCCATGCGGACCGACCGCGAATAGACGATGCCGGAGAGCGATATGACTGCGATATCTGTAGTGCCGCCACCAATGTCGACCACCATGTTTCCGCCAGGTTCGGTGATTGGCAGGCCCGCGCCGATGGCAGCCACCATCGCCTGTTCCACCAGGTAAACTTCGCTGGCTTTTGCTCTATAGGCCGAATCTTCGACCGCGCGCTTTTCCACCTGGGTGATCTCTGAGGGCACGCCGATGACGATCCGCGGATGCACCAGCATCTTGCGGTTGTGCGCTTTCTGGATGAAATAGTTCAACATCTTCTCGGTGACTTTGAAGTCGGCGATCACACCGTCCTTCATGGGCTTAATGGCCACAATGTTGCCGGGCGTCCTGCCCAGCATCTCCTTGGCTTCCTTGCCTACTGCTTCTACTTCGCCTGTGTTCTTGTTGATGGCCACAATGGAGGGCTCGTTGACCACAATGCCCTTGCCGGCAGCGTAGACGAGCGTGTTGGCAGTTCCCAGATCGATGGCCAGATCACTGGAAAACATACTGAAAAGCGAGCGCAGGCCGTGCGATCGCGATGAGCGCGAAGGATAACCGTTCAAGGACATTGGAAAATTGAATCAACCTCAGGATTAATTGTACGGCCATTGGGCGACGCCGCAAAAAAAGGCCCGAAAGCCCCTTGTTTAGTGCGCCGAAGTAGTAAATGGTGCGGTAAACTCAGGTGTTTTCCCGCCAAGGCGATTGGCGCATGACCGCTCCGTCAGAGCTCGGGATTCGCCGGGTTTTTGCCGGAAATTCGAGGGATTCGTATGACCACCCCCATGTATCACAATCTGATTGGCGGCCAATGGCTGCCTGCCACCAGCGGAAAGACTATCCTTAACCTCAATCCCGCAGATCATACCGATGTGGTGGGGGGCTTTCCTGCTTCGCATGCAGAAGACGTGGAACTCGCTGTTGAGGCCGCACGCAAGGCCTTCGCCACTTGGCGGCTCGTTCCCGCGCCAAAGCGCGCTGAGATTCTGGTTCGGGCAGGGAACATCGTCGTCCAGAACAAGGAAAAGTTTGCGCAGGATATGACGCGCGAGATGGGCAAAGTGCTGGCGGAGACTCGCGGAGACGTCCAGGAAGCGATCGATGAAGCCTTCTACGTTGCGGGTGAAGGGCGGCGGCTTTTCGGAGTGACAACTCCCAGCGAACTTGAAAACAAATTCGCCATGAGCGTGCGCATGCCTATCGGTGTGGTTGGTCTCATTACGCCTTGGAATTTCCCCATGGCGATTCCCAGTTGGAAGCTCTTTCCCGCTTTGGTGGCGGGGAATACATGCGTAATCAAGCCAGCTACCGACACGCCTCTCTCCACCCATAACCTGGTGCAGGCGTTGGTGGATGCGGGACTTCCGCCCGGCGTAGTGAATCTGGTTTGTGGTACCGGCTCGGCTGCGGGTGCGGCTCTCGTCGAGCACCCCCACGTCCGCGCCATCAGCTTTACAGGCTCAAGCGAAGTGGGCTCGCGCGTGGCCCAGAGAGCCGCCGCCACATTCAAGCCGGTCTCACTTGAGATGGGCGGAAAAAATGCGCAGATCGTGATGGACGACGCAAATATTGAACTTGCCCTTGAAGGTGCCCTGTGGGGCGCGTTCGGCACCACTGGCCAGCGTTGCACAGCAACGAGCCGCATTCTTCTTCAGAGCGGGATTGCCAAAGAGTTCACTGCGGAATTTGTGGCTCGCGCCCGGAGCCTAAAGGTCGGCAATGGCCTAGATGCGTCTGTGCAGGTTGGCCCGCAGGTGAATGCGGCGCAGATTGAAACATCCGAGCGTTACGTTCAGATTGCTGTGTCGGAGGGAGCGCAACTTCTCACAGGAGGCCATGCGCTTACCGATGGGCCGTACGAGCATGGCACATTCTTTGCGCCCACGGTTTTGGGCGGAGTGCGGCCATCCATGCGCATTGCACGGGAAGAGGTGTTTGGTCCCGTGGTCTGCCTGATCGAGTTTGACACCTTCGAGCGTGCCGTTGAAATTGCCAACTCCATCGACTACGGCCTGTCGACTGCTTTATATACAAAAGATGTCAACCGGGCCTTCACCGCTATGCGCGATCTCGAGGCCGGCATCACCTACATCAACGCTCCAACCATTGGCGCTGAGGTGCACCTTCCCTTCGGCGGAGTCAAGCACACTGGCAACGGCCACCGCGAAGGACTTGGCGCCATCGAATTCTTCACCTCCTGGAAGGCTGTTTACGTGGACTACTCCGATAAGCTGCAACGAGCCCAGATCGACAACGCTGACTAGATCGAACCAATTGGGTTGCATTGTGCGACTACCTTCAGCTCTCGATCAGATCGACTCCACGCCCTCCATCTTGGTTCTCACTTCCCCCGTCAGGCTCTCGATGTCGGGATAAGGACTGCCCCGCTCGATCACGGGCAGTTCTTCAAGGAGCTCAGCATAGGGCGACACTTCCACGCCGTGGAACGATGGAAAGCCGATGGCGTCGGCAAGACGGCAGGAGACGTTAACGAGAGCGGCCATGTCCCATGCGTCGGATCTTTGTCGCCGGCAATGATGCCGGGCAACAATGGACTCAAACGCCACAGGCAGATTCCAACTCGCGACCAGTTCAGCGCCAACTTCGCAGTGGTCGTAACCAAAGGCCTCGCGTTCCAAAAGCAAAATACTTGCCGACGGTCCTTTGTACTTACCAAGAAGAAACACATACTCCTTCGGCTCGAGCACAGCCAACGCGAGGCGGCCCAGGTCGTGCAAAACGGCTCCTGTAAATGCCAAATCCTTGTCGAGATTCGTTTGGGGAGCGAGCGTCTCGGCGATCAACCCGCATGCCAGGTTGTGCTTCCACATATCGCGCATGACGGGCCGACTGAGCGCATCTCCGAGAAACGACCGCATCGCGACGGTTAAAGCAATTCCCTGCAGGTTCTTGGCCCCTAGTCGGGCAACGGCCTGCGTGATGCTCACCGCAGGAACCCGTGGCGCATACCAAAGGGAGTTTGCAATCCGGAGAACTTCGGCGGAAAACGCCGGGTCAGAGGAGATGAGTGAACTCACCTGCGCGAAAGGGGTCTCGTCGTTGTTCACTAGCTTCATCACGCGAATGGCAATCTGCGAGAAGGGGCAAAGGCTGAAATGCGCCCATGGAGCCTGTGTGTTGCGTTCTGAATCCACCGCATGAGCATGCATCATTCGAGTTACTCCTCCGTCGGCCGCCCGTCGGCCTCTGTATAGAAACCAATGCAGAGTGCGCATCATTTGCTTTTGGCTTTCCCGCATGCGGGCTTAGAAGTGCGGGCGGAAGTTAGCCAGCAGCCCTGCTGGAGTAAATCGGCTGCTTAGCCGTGTTTCGAGGAGAGTGTTCGAAATCGGTGCAGCGCTCCGGGACTCGGTGTTCCGCTTTTGGGCCCAACCCGGCGACGATCGGTTCGGGGGGCTCCGAAGCGAGGGGGCCCAGTCCAGCTCCCGGCTGCGCTGTCTAACTCACGGTTCGTCGCCTTCCAGCACATCCCTAAGCGCGAAGCTGGTTTCGAGGCGGGTGACTCCGGGAAGCCGAGACAGTTCTCTCTGGTGCAGACGCCCATAGTCGTCGATGCCAGAAACGCGCACTACAAGCATGTAATCGAAATGCCCGGCCATCAGGTGACAACTGGTAATTCCTTTGCAGCGCCGAACCGCGGACTCAAATGCCGCAAGTACGGCTGCAGATTGCCGTTCGAGAGAGACGCGGATGAACACTGTCATGCGCTTGCCAAGAAGCCGGTCGTCCACCAGCGCTCGGTATCCGCGAATCGCCCCGGTTGCCTCCAGCGCCTGGATTCGCCGCGAGGCTGCCGAGGCCGACAGCCCAACCGCTTCCCCCACATCGAAGTTGGTCGCCCGCCCCTGCCGCTCTAGATGGCGGAGGATCGCTTCGTCTAATTCGTCGAGCCCGCCCATTTCGCGCGGCCTCGGTTCTCCCGGTTCAGTACTCCCTGCGCTCAATTTGTGCGCCCTACTGCCGTTCCCTTCATGTTTCGTGCTCATACGCGCCTTATATCACAAACTTTGCAAACATTGGAATCAACTTGCCCCGTACGATCATTTCAGTTGAAAGCGATGCTTGCCCGGCGCCAGGCAGCCCTCCCCAGCTTCATTCCGGCGCCGGGCCTTCATTTGGCTGCTCGCTTTGAACAATTGGCGTCCAATCCGAATCAGGAGAGTCAGCCATGATCGTTGGCGTTCCCAAGGAAATCAAAGATAACGAAGCCCGGGTGGGCGTCACCCCGGCTGGAGTGAAGGCTCTTGTCGAGGCTGGTCACACCGTGCTGGTTGAGACCATGGCTGGAGCACAGTCAGGCTTCGACGACGCGGAGTACCAGAATGCGGGCGCCGAGATCGTTGGTGATGCCGGCAACGTCTGGGGCAAGTCCGAGATGGTAGTCAAGGTCAAGGAGCCCATTCAAGGCGAGTTTGTGTACTTTCGAGAAGGACTCGTGCTTTTCACCTATCTTCACTTAGCGCCGCTCCCTGATCTAACCGAAGAGCTATTGCGCAAGAAGGTAATAGGCATTGCTTATGAGACCGTCCGCGATCGCCAGGGAACTCTGCCGCTGCTTACGCCGATGAGCGAGGTTGCTGGGCGCATGAGCGTGCAGGTCGGTGCGACCTATCTCGAAAAGGAGCGCGGCGGCCGCGGCATCCTCCTCGGAGGCGTTCCCGGCGTTCCTCCGGCCCACGTCTGCATCATCGGCGGCGGGATCGTAGGCACCAACGCTGCGCGCATCGCACTCGGGTTCGGAGCAAAAACCACAATCATCGACGTGAATCTCAACCGTCTGCGCGAACTCGAGGACATCTTCGGAGGCCGTCTCTACACCCTGGCATCCAATAGCTACAACCTCGGCCACGCTACACGCGAAGCTGATCTTGTGATCGGCGGAGTGCTCATCCCCGGCGCAATGGCGCCCAAGATTGTCACCCGCTCCATGGTCAAGGCTATGAAAAAGGGCGCGGTGATTGTTGACGTGGCCATCGACCAGGGTGGATGCGTCGAGACCGCCCATCCCACCTCGCACTCCAATCCGAGCTTCGTCGAAGAGGGAGTAGTGCACTACTGCGTCACTAACATGCCCGGCGCCGTGCCACATACCTCCACGCTCGCACTCACAAACTCCACGTTTCCCTACCTGCTGCGGCTTGCCAACCTCGGTCCGCGCGAGGCTCTCAAGCGCGACCCGGGCCTCGCCGAAGGACTCAACACCTGGCTGGGTGTCCTTGCCCACCGTGGTGTTGCTGAGGGCCAGGGCAAAGAGTGGACGCCTGCGGCCAGTTTGATCGAGTAGAACCAATCGCGCCAATAGGGTGCTGCTTTTGCTAGGATTGGGGGCTGAGATCGCACTTGATTGCGGGTCTGTCCGCAAGACCCCGCACGCAAACGGCGCGCGAGATGCCGGCCCGGAAGTCCCGGCCTGCTGCCGCGCCGGGGTCAAGCGCTGAGGTCAAACTCCGAGGTCCAGATCGATCCTATGAATCAATATTTTCCTCAAGGCAACGATCCGCTTCCAGACCTGCGTGCCTCACAGGAAAGCCGCTCCTGTGTTGCCGCCTTCAATGGCCATCCGCGGCCGCTTTCGAGTTTGGGTTCCTGTCGCCGGCTTTTTCGGGCGGTCGGAGTTCTGTGCGTGATCGGGGGCGCAATCATCGTCGTTTCCGGGCTGGTTTCCGTGCTCGCGGCGCATGAGCCTGAGGCCATCACCATCGATTACCCGCTCAAGGGCTCGATCATTCCCCCCGACATGTCCGCCCCCACTTTTCTATGGCGCGACCCAGCTTCGGTCTCGACAAGCTGGACGATCGACTTAGTCTTTTCAGGCGGCGCGCCGGCGATGCACCTTCAATCGAAGGGCGAGCTGATGCAGGTCGGCGAGATCGACAAACGCTGCATCTCAAACACCAACAAACTCCCCGAACTTACGCCCGAGCAGGCTGCCGCGCACACGTGGAAGCCCGATGCCGCGACGTGGGCGGCGATCAAGCGTGCAGCCGGCGCCGGTTCTGTTTCAGTTTCGTTCAGGGGCCTAGCGGCTGATGGAAAAGCAGAGGCGTCTCAGGGATCAACTGAGTTTTCCGTTTCCTCCGATCCTGTTGGCGCTCCCATCTTCTATCGCGATGTACCACTGATGCCCTCGGAGACCGAGAAGGGCTTCATCAAGCCGCTTGCCAGCTCTGCGATTCCCCTCATTGCCTGGCGCATGCGCAACGTCGCGGACGATTCAAGTCACGTGGTCATGACCGACCTGCACAGTTGCGCTAACTGCCACTCCTTCGCGGCCAACGGCAAGACGCTGGGTCTCGACATGGACGGTCCGCAGAACGACAAAGGCCTTTATGCAATGGTCCCGATCGCGAAGAAAATGACCATCCGCAATGAGGACATGATTTCGTGGTCGTCTTTCCCATCGGAGAACGGCAGCCCGGTTCGCGTTGGGTTCATGTCGCAGGTTTCGCCCGACGGACGCTACGTGGTTACCACAACGCGTCCACCTGGGACGTCGAGCTCGCAGTTCTACTATGTTTCGAACTTCAAGGACTACCGGTTTCTTCAGGTGTTCTACCCCACACGCGGGATCGTGCAGTGGTACGACAAGACAGAGAAGAAGCTGCGACCGTTGCCCGGCGCCGACGATCCGAAGTATCTCCAAGCCAATGCGGTGTGGAGCCCTGACGGAAAGTACCTTGTCTTCGAGCGGGCATTTGCGAAGGATCCCTATCCCGCGGACGGCAAGATGGCGGCCTATTCCAACGACCCCGAGGAAGTGAAGATTCAATACGACCTTTACCGGATCGACTTCAACGGAGGTAAAGGTGGAACGCCAGTGCCCATCGAAGGCGCTTCGAATAACGGGATGAGCAACAGCTTTCCCAAGATTTCGCCGGACGGAAAGTGGATCGTCTACGTACAGGCGAAGAATGGCCAGCTCATGCGTCCTGACAGCAGGCTCTGGATCGTGCCGGCCACAGGCGGAACGCCGCGCCTGATGCACTGCAACACGTCGTTGATGAATTCCTGGCACAGCTTCTCGCCGAACGGACGCTGGCTAGTGTTTTCTTCAAAGAGCAGAAGCCCGTATACCCAGATGTTCCTCACGCACATCGATGCGGATGGCAACGATTCGCCCGCAATCCTCATTGAGAATTCGACAGCCGCCAATCGTGCTGTGAACATTCCCGAATTCGTGAACATGGACTCGACTGGCATCGATCACATCGACACGCCTGCCGTCGACTTCTACAAGCAGTACGACGTAGCTGCGGAGCTCGCGCGGAAGGGACAGTATCAGGCTGCGATTCCCGAGTGGGAGAGGGCTCTCTCAATGAGCCCGACGGATGCGCGTGCTCATAACAACTTTGGCCAGACGCTGGTTCATGCGGGCAAGACCGATGCGGCCATTGCCGAGTTTCGCAAAGCCGTCGCTGCGAAGCCGCTGTATCCTGAAGCGCAAAGCAACCTGGCCATTGCGCTCGCCGGTGCTGGTCACCCCAGTGAAGCGATCGAACACTTCAAAGTAGCCATCGAGGCAAATCCGGGCTTTGCCGAGGCACACAGCAATCTGGGCCATGTGCTTGCCGAGCGGGGACGAATCCCGGAGGCCATTGAGGAGTACGAGAAGGCTCTTACCGTCAATCCTGAGTATGCTGAAGCGCACAACAACCTCGGCTTTGCCCTCGCCTCCGCTGGACGAATGGACGAGGCAATCGAGCAATACAATCTGGCGCTCAAGAGCGACCCAAAGTACGCGCACGCATATAACAACCTTGGCCTCGCCCTCGCAATGCAAGGCAAAATCGACGAATCTATCAGCGAATTCCAGAAAGCGGTTGAACTCGATGGCGAATATGCCGCGGCTGAAGGGAATCTCGGTCATGCTCTGGAAGAAAAGGACCGATTCGACGAGGCCATCGAGCATCTGATGCGCGCAATTGCAATAGGCCCCGATTCGGCGGAGGTCGAGAAGAACCTTGGCCTGGCGCTCGCAGAAAAGGGCCAGGTAGACGATTCCATTCCACACTTCAATCGTGCGATCGCACTCTCTCCGCACATGGCCGAGGCATACGCGTACCTGGGAACAGCGATGGTAATGAAAGGCAAACGCGCGGAGGCGCGGACCGAATGGCGCATTGCCTTGCAGTCTGAGCCAAATAATGTTCGTGTGCTCAACGATCTGTCCTGGCTGCTTTCGACCGCGCCCGAGTCAGAATTGCGCGGTGGTGCGGAGGCGGTCAAGTTGGCCAGCCATGGCGTTGAACTCACCCATCAACAGGACCCAATGCTGCTTGGGACCCTCGCCGCGGCCTACGCCGAAGCAGGCGATTTCAATCAGGCCGTTACAACCGAGGAGCGAGCCGCAGGGTTCGCCCGCAATCACGGGAACTTGCAGTTGGCTGCGCTGCTTGAGAGCAGGCTTGCGCTCTTCCAGCAGCACAAGGCGATCCGGCAACGTTAAGGCTGTCAACTTTGAAGCAGATTGTGTTATCGCTGCAGGATGTCAATGGGCTGCGTAAAGTCCGTAACCCGCAAATGCTTCGCGAGCGATGGGTGTTGCCTCTGAAGCGCAACATACATCTCCCAGGCGATGCGCCGGTAACTAAAGTGGCCGGCCGGGCCCGATCGCAGTTCCGAGATGTACTGCGCCTCAGCGAAGTCCATCTTGAACAGGCTCCGGATACGCGTCCCAAGCGGCAACAGGTACAGCGCCGACTGATCTGCTTCCTTCACTTTGCTCCCTGCAACCTTGTTGCATGCCGCATGCGCCTTCACGAGCGCCGACTTGAATTTCGCCTGGATTCCAGCTTCTTCAAGCAGGTTCACGTCCGGACCCATGTCGCCATTGTCTGGAATCTCACAGCCATGTGCTGTGGTCAGCGGTTGAATGATCTGGGTGCACCGCCGGTGACGATGCATGTCGCGGAAGCCGCCGATATCCATCAAGAAGTCAAAGCGCAACGCCGCGCCGGCGTGAAATGCCCGAAACGCCTCATCGTGCCGCCCCCGATGCCGTAAGCCCAATTCAACGATTTCATTGACGCGCGCAGCGGGAAGCCCCACAACAACATCACGTGTCTGGCGGTAGGAGTGCTGCCCGGCCGAGTAGATAAGCGTTGCCGCCAACTCCACTTCCAGGCTCTCGGTCCGCTCGACAAGGTCAACCACCGGCGCTGGGTTAATCGGTATGGCACCCAGCAACTCTCGCCCAGCCTGGCTCAAATCCGCTTGCGTCTTGATTTGGTAATCGTTCGCATGCGCGTACTTCACCAGCGTGGGCGCTGTTTTCACCTCACGCATAAACAACTGCGAAGCCTCGCCGGCCAGGTTGTGATCCGTCACAGAGAGTTTTTGCACAAATGCGTTTGCAGCCTGCGAGTTCACGTTCCAGGCCGGCCCGGTTGCAGCTTCGCGCAGCTTCACGCCAAGCTCGCGCACTTCGGCCATCGGGTGCGAAAGCAGCCGCGAAACCTGCGTCTCCAGAGTCCGTGCATTCACAATCTGCCCGAGCGACGTATTCGTGGCGAGTGGCAATAGATAACGCGCCACATCAAAAGCACGAGCCTTCAGGGTTCGCTCGTAAGCCTCAGGCTTCATAGTCTCCGGCCGGGTTACACGCCTACGCAGCGCTTCATGCACCGCGGTAGTCGTCTCCTGATAGGTCGCAAAAAGGCTCTGAACCGTCTCGACATACAACTGCTCCGAAGCAGAGTCGTCGCCAAAATCAGGAAGGTACCAGCCCGATTTGAGGAAGTTCTGGTAGCGTGTGGAGCGCTCCTGGCCGTCCCAGCGCTGCTCGTCGACCAGCACCATCGCAGCCAGCAGGCTCAGGCGCTCAACTGCGAAGGCAATATGTGCCAAATCGGCAATTGACCGGTGGCCATACTCAAAATAAAACGTATTCAGGAACTGTTCAGCACGTTGGGAGCTGATTTCGGTGAGCGATTCGCGCATCGAAAGACCAGAACGGGAGTACTTGGCCATTGCATATGCCAGCACCTCGGGGTCGGCCCCATGGACGGCAAATACGTCTGTACTATTACGTGCCCCGGAGGGAAGTAAACTTTCACTGGACATGGAGAGTGGCTCGCGACCAGAATACGGCATAAGAGTGGTTTTCCGGCTTCCAGGGTCTTGTCTGCAGATGTACACCAAGGATTTTCTTGTTGAAAATCCGTTTCGGCTGGCCAGACAAGTTTAGGCTCGCAGGAGAACGTCGAGGATTGCAGTAGAACAACTCCACCGATTGCGGAGAAGATCAGCCTGTTTTCGTCCGCTCCGGAGCATCGTCGAGGCTGGTACAGCAGCCAGTCCAACTTCAACCTGAAGTGTCCGTTTCAGGTCTCCAGGGACGCGCGAATACTTATCAGGAGCAACCGGGCTATGCAGGAGTTTCTGATTCGTACTTACCACCGGCCAAAGCCTCTGCCTCCCGGCCGCTGGCGGATGACCCAGCGCTGGAACGACCTGCTCTTTGCGCATTGGCCCGTCCCGGCGCCACTCATGGATTCTGTCCTTCCCGGTGGCCTCGAGTCGGATACCTATCAGGGGTCTGCGTGGCTCGGCGTCGTCCCCTTCTGGCTTGACCGCATCAAGCTGCGCGGAGTTCCGCCAGTGCCGGGAACGCAGAGTTTCCCCGATTTGAACGTTCGTACCTACGTCCGTGATCGAGAGACGGGTGATTCGGGACTCTATTTCTTCAGCCTCGACGCCAGCAATCTGCTTGCCGTAGCCGTTGCACGAACCTTCTTCCACCTGCCATGCCACTGGGCCGAGATGCATATCGATCAGCGAACCGACCGCGAGTTCGCTTTCTATAGCCGCAGACGCTTCTCGAAAAAACAGGTGATCTTCCAGGCACGCTATCGCGGTCTTGGGCCGACCCACAAGCTGGCTGAAGCACGAGCAGGTTCGCTCGAGCACTTCCTCATGGAGCGTTCCTGCCTCTTCACCCTCAATCGCCTCGGCCAGCCCGTCAGGGCAAATCTTCATCACGTCCCCTGGCCGCTGGAAGAAGCTGAGGCAGAGATCGATAGAAACGATATGGCTGAGTCCATTGGCATCCACCTCCCCGACCAGGAGCCCGTGCTGCACTATTCCCGCCGATTGGCCCTCTACATCTGGCCAACGAAGTTGCTTCGTCCTGTGCTGGCGCCCCGCCCAGTAACCGTGGCGGCTACGCCCTCTGGATAGGCAGCGTCGAAGCGCCCTCACCGCGATCGACGTTCGTTCCTCGGCCCCCTAATCCAACCTGGCAGATTCCCCTTCGCCCGCCATCCTATAATGGACAACGGCAAAGGGCGGGGGTGAGCTTGAACCCGCCAATCGAGAGGACTTGATGGCAAATCTGCAGGGAAGAATTGCGCTTGTGACTGGTGCATCGCAGGGGATCGGCCGGGCATGTGCGCTAGAACTGGCGCGGGCGGGCGCCACGATGGCACTGGCAGCCCGGAACGAGGCGAAGCTCGCCGAGGTAGTGTCTGAAATCGAGACAGCCGGAGGCCAAGCCGCGGCTTTCGCGCTGGACGTTTCCTCTGAAGAGTCCATCAAGGCTGGTGCCAAGGTCGTGCTTGATCGCTTCGGCAAGGTTGAGATCCTCGTGAACAACGCCGGCATCACGCGCGATGGCCTGATGATGGCCATGAAGCGCGCAGACTGGGATGACGTTTTGGCAACCAACCTCACGGGCGCTTTCTTGCTTACGCAGGCTGTTCTTCGCCCCATGCTCAAGAACCGTTGGGGTCGTATCGTCAACATCACAAGCGTGGTAGGCCGCACCGGCCAGGCCGGCCAGGTGAACTACGCGGCTTCCAAAGCCGGCCTGATCGGCCTCACGCTCTCTCTAGCACGTGAAGTCGCATCGCGCGGTATCAC
>Ga0182012_10001460_pt1 | contig 25864 bp, 24 predicted proteins | sample 612S2SmetaG_FD_120486 | JGI IMG/M metagenome (GOLD analysis project Ga0182012, IMG submission 120486) | Permafrost microbial communities from Stordalen Mire, Sweden - 612S2S metaG | ecosystem: Environmental > Terrestrial > Soil > Wetlands > Permafrost | place: Sweden: Stordalen | collected...
CGGCGAACGTCCAGGATCGTGACGGCGCGCCTTGGCTGCTGGAGAGTGTGAGCAGCCTCTATCCCTGGCTGCGTTATGTTTTCGCCGACGGCGGCTACGCCGGCGACAGGCTAAAGCGGGCGCTCGAAGGCTAAGCCACCATCGAGATCTCGGTTACTTGGCTCTACATCGCCAGCGTTAAGCTGATGTCGCGCCGTCTGGCAGCGGCTTGAGGCATAGGAAATGACACAATCGCATTTGATTTCAATGCAATGGTGTTGCAATAGCGATTCGACTCAGACTCTAAGGCCGGACACTGAGCCGGTTCCGTACCGTTCCATGTCTGACTGGGGAGATAAACAACCAGAATCTTCATTCATGGTTTAAGTTCCCTTACGGTTCTTACGGTTGCCGAAAGATCTGGTTGGCGATATCTGCTGACCCATGAACATTCTCCTCCTCCACCAAAACTTCCCCGGCCAGTTCCTCCACGTCGCCGCCGTGCTGCAAGCGACCGACATGCACAATCGGCTCGCGCTCACCGCCCACACCAGCCCGCGGTCGCCGATCATCCCGACCCGCACCTACCAGTGGCGTTCTCCCAACAAACAATCCCAATCCGGTCTCGCCGCCAACTATGCCGCGTGGGCATCTCGCGGCACCGCGGTCGCCGACGCGTTGCCCCACCTGAGAACCGAGGGCTATGCGCCCGACGCGATCGTCGGCCATGGCGGCTGGGGCGAAACCCTGTTCGTGCGCGACATCTGGCCCAACGTTCCCATCCTCCTGCACGCCGAATTCTTCGATCAAGCGCAGGGCGCCGACGTCGGTGTCGATCCGGAAACCGCCGACCCCGATCCCGTCCGCGCCGCCTATCTGATCCGCGGCCGCCGCGTGCCCATGCTGCAAGCGCTGGCCGACGCGACCCAAGCCGTTACGTCGACGGACTGGCAAGCCAGCACCTTTCCGGCCTTCCTGCGTTCCAGGATCGACGTGATCCATGAAGGCATCGACACCTCCATCGCCGCCCCCGACGCCAGCGCCTCGCTGTCGCTGCGGCGCGATGGCGTCAACCTGCGTGCCGGCGACGAGATCGTATAGCAGTTCCGGGTCGGCCAGAAGCAGTGTCGCCACACGGTCGCTCGGCTGGTCGGCGGGTCCGGCAATCCCCACCCGCAGCCAGAGCCGCGCTCTCTGCCGCATCGGGCCGGAAGTATTTCCAGCAAGGCTTGGCGATCCCGCAACACCTGCTCCTCGGTCGCCTGGTTGAAGTCCAGGACATGTCATCGGTCGATCGTGGGTCCCAGAAAAATGTCTGCTCCGTTGTGGAGCTTCTCATCATTAGGTCCATCAGACCGAGGCCAGGCAATCAGGCGGCCTTGGTGCGGGGGAAGCGGGCGAGGCGGAACGGGGCGGGGTCGACCACGGGTCGGTCTCCGGCGACGAGGTCTGCCATCAGGCGGCCGGCACCGGGGCCGATGCCGAAGCCGTGGCCGGAAAACCCGGTGGCGATGAAGAAGCCAGGCATATGCGAAACCTGGTCGATAACCGGCACCGCATCCGGCGTGACGTCCATCAGGCCGGCCCAGCTCTCCACCACCTGCATGTCGGCGAAGGCTGGGAACGCGCGCGCGAGGACGGTCCGGGCCTGCACCAGGATGCCCGGTTTTGGTTTCGGATCGAGCACGCGGACGGCCTCGAACGGTGTCGGCTGATCCAGTGACCAGCTTCGCGCGGTGCGCAGCTCCTCCCACGACCGCATGCCGACACGCAAGCGGATTTCGTGGCGGTTACCGATCAGGCGCGGCAGGAAGTCTTGCAGCAACCGGAGATGGTCAGGTGTGATTTCGGCGGTATTGGCGTTGCGCCGGGCGATGGAATAGCCGCCATCCAGCCGCTTGCGGAACGCGAAGACCGAACCGGCGGCGGTGATATCAGGGCCGTTCATCGGCTTGGTGCGGAACACCGATCCGAGCACCTTGAGCTGAGGCAGGTCGAGGCCGGCGTTGCCGGCAAACAGCCGCGACCAGGCGCCGCCGGCCAGAACGACCGACTGGCAGGCGATGCGACCGCGTTCGGTAACAACGCCGGTGACGCGGCCGGCGGTGCGCTCGATTCCACGGACGGCGGTGTTGGTGAAAATCTGGGCACCGTGATCGCGCGCCGCCTCGGCGATGGCCGGCGCGGCGAGCGCGGGTTCGGCCTTGCCGTCGGTGGGTGTGTGCATGCCGGCGATGAAGCTTTTGCCGGCGCCGGGTAGCGCCTTGTCGAGCGCCGCGCCGCGCAGCAGGCGGGCATCGACCTGGTATTGCCGGGCGTGGACGAGCCAGGATTCCTGGGCGGCGACCTCGGCCTCGGTCTCGCACAGATACATTATGCCGGGCTGGCGGAAGCCGGTTTCACGATCGGTGCGGCGGTTCATGCCGCGCCACAGCCGCAGACTTTCCATGGCCAGCGGGATCTCGCCCGCATCGCGGCCCATGGTGCGGCACCAGCCCCAGTTGCGCGATGACTGCTCGCCACCGATTCGGCCCTTTTCGCACAAAGCGACGGCGATGCCCTTCTCGGCGAGGAACAGCGCGGTCGAAACGCCAATGATGCCGCCGCCGATGATGACGACGTCGGTCCGTTCGGGGAGGGTGGGATCGGCAGCGACCGGTTCGACAGGTGGCGACATGGCGGCCTTCGGCTGGACTGCTGGCAAGCTTAGATCGACGGGATGGGCGTGGCTATGCAAGCGGCACGCCGTATGCGCCGCCGCGGGGAGAGCGTTATCGCACTGAACCATCGCCGCTGCGGGAGGGAGGCTGCGGAGGGGCCGAAGTCTCGGCCGGGATTCAACCGAAAAAAGTCGCAGGCGAACCGGCGTGTGGAAGAATTAGCTTGCAACTCACGCTGATTCACGATAGGAACAAAATATGAACAAATGGCATGATCCGGGATGAGCGACGATCCCCTGAGCAAGATACCAGAGCATGACCGGGTCTCGATCCGTGCGGTCGTGGTCGGGGCGGGAGAGGATCCCAACGCCGCACTGATGCAGGCCGGGATATACGATCCCGTCGCGGTTCCTATGCTGATGGGCGAGGAATCGGACTTCGGCGGTGGCATCCTGGGCGACGGCATCACGCCGAACCTGACCGCCGTGCTGGAAATGGACGGCGATGAGGGATCGGATTGTAGCAACGGTGCCCAGCCGGCGACGGCTCAGCCGCAAGCGAATGCGACGCCTGCATCGGGTACCAGCACGCTGCCGGCGGCGTTCGGGATGCGGCCGCTCGCACCGGTGTGGAAGCGCGGTCCGTAAGGCGCGAACGGGACGCTGGCGGCTGCCGGTAAGATCAGTCCGGTATCGCCTGCGTCGGCCGCCACGTTGAAAGGCTATGCGACCTGCTTCGCCGAGGTGACGGCCAGCCAGAAGCTGTAACGGAACACCCCCTGGTCACGAACAAGCGGACGACCGTTAACCGTTCGTAAGGCTCCGGCTGCCATCATGACCGGCCTGTTCCACCGAGGTGAACGCCGATGCTCGTTCTCGTCTTTCTGGCCGTCATCCTGCTGGCGCTGGCCGCCCTGTATGTCCACGACAAGCGGCAGGTCGCGCATACAATCCTTCGCAACTACCCGATCGTCGGCTACTTCCGGTATTTCGCCGAGACCCTGGGCGAGTATATGCGGCAGTACCAGTATCTGCCCGACTGGTCCGAACGCCCGTTCAATCGGCTGGAACGCAGTTGGGTATACCGGTCGGCCAAGGGCCTCTCCAACCTGCGCAGCTTCGGCAGTGAGAATGTACCGGCCTTCGTCTTCCGCAACGCCGCCTTTCCCGTGCTGGACGAAGAAAAACGCGCCTACCCCGGCAAGCAGATCGGCCTGTCCGACGGCCCCGGTGCGTGCCGGCAGCCGTATTTCGCTCGCAGCTTCTTCAACATCAGCGGCATGAGTTACGGCGCGCTGAGCCCCGCCGCGGTCACGGCTCTGTCGCGCGGCGCCAAAGTGGCGGGCATCTGGATGGCGACCGGGGAAGGTGGCCTGGCGCCCGCTCATCTGGCGGGTGGCTGCGACATCATCATGCAGATGGGCACGGCGAAATACGGCGTGCGCAATCCCGACGGCTCGCTGTCGGAGGCCAAGCTGCGGGAGATCGCCGCCCACGAGCAGGTCCGCATGTTCGAGGTCAAGCTCGCCCAGGGTGCGAAGCCGGGCAAGGGCGGTATCCTGCCGGGGGCCAAAGTGACGGCCGAAATCGCCGCGATCCGTGGCATTCCCGAAGGCCGCGACAGCATCAGCCCCAACCGCCACCACGACATCGGCAGCATCCGCGAACTGGGTCAGTTTGTTGAACGCGTGCGCGGCATCACCGGCAAGCCGGTCGGGGTGAAATTCGTCGCCGGCGACACCGAGTTCCTGGAAGGCTGGTTCGAGGACTGCCTGATCCATCCGGCGGGCTGTCCCGACTACATCCAGGTGGACGGCGGCGAAGGCGGCACCGGCGCGGCACCCTCCGCGCTGATCGATTATGTCGGCCTGCCAATCACGCTGGCACTGCCGATGGTCACCGCAGCGCGGGAGCGGCATGGATTGGAGGACCGCATCCAAATCATCGCCTCGGCCAAACTGATCACCCCGGACAAGGTGGCGTGGGCGCTGTGCATGGGTGCCGATTTTGTTTCATCAGCGCGTGGCTTCATGTTCAGCCTGGGCTGCGTCCAGGCGATGAAATGCGGCACCGGCCAGTGCCCGACAGGTGTCACGGCCTCCAACCCCAGATTGATCGCCGGCCTGGACCCGGCGGACAAGGCGGTGCGCGTCGCCCGCTATGCGATGCAGTTGCGCGAGGAGGTGGAGGTCATCGCCCATTCCTGTGGCCTGACCGATCCCACCGGCTTCCGGCCGAAGCATGTAACGGAGATCGAGCGCGGCGTCGGCGGGTTCAGGGCGCCCCAGGCCGGTGACTGAACCCTAGCGCGCCGACTGCGCCCCGCGCACCAGGCGTCCCGGCAGACGCCCGGAGGCGACGCCGTCGCGCGCGACGATCTCGCCCGACAGAATCGTTGCCACGTAACCGTCCGCCGGCTGCATCAATCGCCGCCCGCCGGCCGGCAGATCATACACCACGTGCGGTGCGTGCAGGGTCAGGCGGCCGTGGTCGATCACATTGATGTCGGCCTTCATGCCCGGCGCGATCACGCCGCGATCCCGCAGGCCGAGCGCGAGGGCATTGTCGCGTGTCAGGCGCCGGACCATCCATTCCACCGGGAACCGGCCGGTGGCGCGGTCGCGGGTCCAATGTGTCAGCCCATAGGTCATCGCCGACGCGTCGCACAGGATCGAGACATGCGCGCCGCCGTCACCGAGGCCGATCAGGGTGTTGGGATGCGCCATCATCTCACGCACCGTTTCCAGCGTGCCATGCGCGTAGTTGCTGAGCGGCCGGTAAAGGATCGTGCGGCCGTCATTCTCCAGCAGCCGGTCGTAGGCCAACGCGGCGGGCTCGACGCCCAGACGCCGCGCCTCGGCGCCGATGCTGCGGTCGGGTGACGGTTCGTAGTCGGGCGGATCGCCGAGCGGGAAAATCCGATCCCAGCGGCGCAGGCGACTGGTCGGGACGGGATCGCGCGGCGATTCGTCCAGCAGCCTTGCTCGGAGCGACGGATCACGCAGGGCAGCCAACCGCGCCGGGAACGGCAGAAGGGCGACGTCCTTCCAGATTGGGCAGTTGATGAACGGGTTCTGCGAGATCTCGAACCCCAGCATGATGCCGGTCGGCCGTGTCAGGACCATGCCGGTCATCGACTGTCCGGCCGCGTTCGCCTCGGCGATCAGGCCGAGCAGTTGGCGCCATTCCTGCGGTTTGGAGTCGCGCTCCAGCACGGTGGTTGTCATCGGGCGGCCTGACGCGGCGACCAGCCGGCGCAGCATGGCGAACTCCGGTTCGATCGTTTCGCCGAAATCGGAGATCACCTGCAGCCACCCGGCACCAGTCTCGCCGATCGCCCGGGCGATCGTCATGAGTTCGTCCTCGGCGGCATCCAGCGTCGGTGTCGGCTGACCGTCCACTGTTTTGTGATTGAGCGTGCGCGATGTCGAAAACCCCAGCGCTCCCGCTCGGACTCCCTCGGCCGCGAGGCGGGCCATTTCGGTGCGATCGGCTTCAGTGGCGGGTTCCCGGGCGGCGCCGCGCTCGCCCATGACGAAGACGCGCAGGGCGGCGTGCGGCACTTGCGTTGCCACGTCCAAGTCGAAGCGGCGGGCTTCCAGCCGGTCGAGGTAATCCGGAAAACTCTGCCAGTCCCAGGGCAGGCCCTCGGTCAGGACCGGTTCGGGAATGTCCTCAACACCTTCCATCAGGCGCACCAGCATGTCGCGCTGTTCCGGTTTGCAGGGTGCGAAGCCGACGCCGCAATTGCCCATCAGGGCCGTGGTGACGCCGTTGCTGGAACTGGGGGTGAGGTGGTTCGCCCACATCACCTGCGCATCGTAATGGGTGTGCGGATCGACGAAGCCGGGGGTGACCAGAAGCCCTCGGGCGTCGATCTCCTCGGTGCCGCGACCGGCAATGCGGCCGACGGTAACGATGCGCGTGCCGGAAATGCCGACATCGGCTTCGAACGGCGCCCCGCCGTTGCCGTCAACCACCAGACCGCCGCGAATGACCAGCGTCAGATCGTCCGTCATGATTGCCGTCTCCGCCCTGAGGAAAAGCGACGCTAGGAGCGGCCTGGAGCGAGGGCAAGGGCGGCTGCCGTCCGCGCGTTAACCGGCCTTGGCGATCCGCCGGCCCGGCGCGGGTTTGGTCAGCGGCGTTTTGGGCAGGAACTGTGCCCCGGTCCGCTGCAAATGCTCCCACAGCGCCTGCGCCGCGGGCAGCAGCCGCCGTTCGGTTCGGCGCACGACGAACCATTGGCGGATGATCGGCAAGCCTTCGACATCCAGGATCACCAGGCGCCCGTCCGCGACCTCGGCCGCGACGATATGAGCCGACACCATCGCCACGCCCATGCCGGCCATCACCGCGTGTTTGATCGTTTCATTGCTGCCGATCTCCATCCGTGGTCCGCTCGGCAGGTTGGCGGCGGACAGCAGGCCAATCATGAGGGCACGCGTGCCGGAGCCGGTTTCGCGCAGCAGGAACGTCTCGCGGGCGATTTCAGTCAGCGGAATGGCGCGCCGGTTGGCCAGCCAGTGGTCGGGCGCGGCGATGATCACATGCGGATGGTCGCCGATGATCGCGCGCTCCACCGGGAAATGTTCGGGCGGGTATCCCATCAGCGCAACGTCGAGGTTGAACTTCTCCAACCCGGCGATCATTTCGCTGCGGTTGCCGACCTGCATCCGCATCTCCACCATCGGATGCAGGCGCTGGAAGGCGGCCAGGGCGAACGGCGCGAAGTATTGCGCGGTGCTGATCACCCCGACCGAGACACGGCCGCCGCCCATGCTGCGCAGCGCATCGATCGCCGCGGCGCAGTCGGTCAGCGCGGCCTCGATCCGTTCGAGCGCTGTTAAAACTTCACGTCCGGCTTCGGTGGGCCGAAGCCCGGTCGCGGTTCGCTCATAGACCGGCACGCCGCCCAGCGTATCCTCCAGCAACTGAAGCTGCTGGGCGACGGCGGGCGGCGTCAGCGACAGCAGTTGCGCGGCTGCCGAGATGCTTCTGGCGCTGGTCACCGCACCGAGCGCGCGCAACTGGCGCAGCGAGGTTCGGCGTGGGAAATTTACAAGATTTTCTTTCATTGACAGCAAGATTAAAGGAATTTCTTTCGTACGCCAAGATGCATTATGGGCGCTTTATAAAGCCACGAGGTAACCCGCCGTGACGACCCTTCATGAGCATCTCGCGGCATGGTCCGTCGCACAAAGTGACCGCAGGGCTGTCGTTGCAACGGTGATGGCGATCGCCGACGCCGCCGCCGAACTGTCCACCGTCATCGCGCGCGGCCCGCTGGCCGGCGATCTGGGTCGTATCATTGGGCCTAGCGCCGATGGCGACGGCCAGAAGGCGCTCGACCATCGCGCCAGTGAAGCGTTCATCGAACGGCTGCGCGGCGGCTCGGTTGCGGCGGTCGCGTCGGAGGAGGCGGAGGACGTCATCGTCCTGAACCCGGAGGGCGTGATCGCGGTGGCGATCGATCCGCTGGACGGCTCCAACAATGTCGATGTCAACGCTCCGATGGGGACGGTGTTCTCGCTGCTTCCGGCGGTATCCGCCGCGGTCCCGGAGGAGAGCTTCCTGGCACCTGGCGCCCATCAGCTTGCTTCCGGCTTTGTCCTCTATGGTCCGCACACCGCGCTGGTGCTGACGCTGGGCGAGGGCGTCAATATCTTCACGCTGGATCCGCGCAGCCACGAGTTCGTGCTGACCAGCCGCTCTATAAGGATTCCGCCCGGGCGGCGGGAATACGCGATCAATGCGTCGAACGGCCGGCACTGGCCGCTGGCGATCCGGGCCTTCGTCGAGGAATGTGTCGCCGGCAGCGAAGGTCCGCGCGGCGTTGACTACAACACCCGCTGGCTGGGGGCCGTGGTATCCGAAGCGTATCGCATTCTCGTTCATGGCGGCATTTATTTGTATCCCGGCGACGCGCGCCCTGGATACCACCGTGGACGGCTGCGCCTTTTGTATGAGGCGAATCCGCTGGCGCTGCTGATCGAGCAAGCTGGCGGGACGGCGACCGACGGGTTCGGCCGCGTGCTCGACCTGGTGCCCGCCGACATCCATGAACATGCGCCGCTGATCTTCGGATCTCCGGATAAGGTCGAACGGGTGATGGAGCTTTATGCCGCGAGCGTGCCGCAGGCCGGCCAGCGGCCCTTGTTCACAACGCGCGGCCTGTTCAAGTCCTGAGCGTGAAAGCCCTTTGATATGTCGGTAAAACATCCCATTATTTCCGTGACGGGATCGTCCGGAGCCGGAACGACGACGGTGAAGTTCACCTTTGAACGGATTTTCGCGCGCGAAAAGATCGCTGCCGCCTGGATCGAGGGCGACGCGTTCCATCGCTATGATCGCGCCGATATGCGCCGCGCGATGGAGAACGCCGGGGCCGCCGGGAACAATCACTTCAGCCATTTCGGCCCCGAGGCAAATCTGCTGAGCGAACTGGAGCAGGTGTTCGCCGAATATGGCCGCAGTGGCACCGGCCACACCCGGCACTACATCCATGACGATGCCGAATCGCAGCGCTATGGCGCGCCGCCCGGAACCTTCACCGACTGGAAGCCGTTCGAACCCGGCAGCAACGTGCTGTTTTACGAGGGCCTGCACGGCGCGCTGGTGAGCGAAGAAGCGAATGTGGCGCGGCACGCCGACCTGAAGATCGGGGTCGTGCCGGTGATCAATCTGGAGTGGATCCAGAAGATTCACCGTGACAAGGCGACACGCGGGTATTCGACCGAGGCGGTTACCGACACGATCCTGCGGCGCATGCCGGACTATATCAAATATATTTGTCCGCAGTTCACCGAGACCGACGTGAACTTCCAGCGGGTGCCGACGGTCGATACCTCCAACCCGTTCACCGCGCGCTGGATCCCGACCGCCGACGAATCCATGGTGGTGATCCGTTTCAAGAGCCCGCGCGGCATCGATTTTTCCTATCTCGTCTCGATGCTTCAGGGCAGTTTCATGTCGCGGGCCAATTCGATTGTTATTCCCGGACCGAAACTCGACCTTGCTATGCAGCTTATTTTGACACCGATGATCCTTCAACTGATCGAACGCTCGCACCGGGCGCGCTAATAAAAGAGGAAACGCTGAAATGGCTTTTATCAGTATGCGGCAACTGCTGGATCATGCCGCTGAGAACGACTATGGCGTGCCCGCGTTCAATATCAACAACATGGAGCAACTGCTCGCGATCATGGCGGCGGCCGACAAGACGGCGTCGCCGGTGATTTTGCAGGCGAGCCGCGGTGCACGGTCCTATGCCGGCGACATCATGCTGCGGCGGATGGTCGAGGCGGCGGTGGAAACCTTCCCGCAGATCCCGGTCTGCATGCACCTCGATCATGGCGACCGGCCGCCGACCTGCGTCTCGGCGATCCAGTACGGATTCACCAGCGTGATGATGGACGGATCGCTGGAAGAAGACGGCAAGACGCCGGCCAGCTACGACTATAATGTCGCGGTGACCGCCAAAGTCACGGAAATCGCGCATTCGGTCGGGGTGTCGGTGGAAGGCGAACTTGGCTGCCTTGGCTCGTTGGAGACCGGGCATGGCGAGAAGGAGGACGGGCACGGCGCCGAGGGTGTGCTGAGCCGCGACCAGTTGCTGACCGACCCTGAGCAGGCGCGCGATTTCGTGTATCGGACCGGGGTGGACGCGCTGGCGGTGGCGATCGGCACCAGCCATGGTGCCTACAAGTTCAATCGCGAGCCGACCGGCGATATCCTGGCAATGGACGTGGTGAAGGCGATCCATGCGCTGCTGCCGAACACCCATCTGGTGATGCACGGGTCGTCTTCGGTGCCGCAAGACCTGCAGGACATTTTCAACGCGCATGGCGGCGCCATTCCGCAGACATGGGGCGTGCCGGTGAGCGAGATTCAGCTTGGGATCAAGCACGGCGTCCGCAAAATCAATATCGATACGGACTGCCGCATCGCAATGGTTGGGCAGTTCCGCCGCATCGCCACGGAGAAACGTGCCGAGTTCGATCCGCGGGCTTTCCTGAAGCCAGCGATGGCAGCGCTGACCGATCTGTGTGCGTTGCGCTTCGAGGAATTCGGCACGGCCGGCCAGGCGTCGCGGCTGCGTCCGTTGCCGCTGAAGGTTATGGCGGCTCGCTACGCGAAGGGCGAACTCGATCCCGTGATCGGCGGCCTGCAGCAGACATTAGCGGCCTGACAGAAGGAGTTTCAGTATGAACGTGGTGACACCGCCAGCCAAGCGGACCGGCCGTTATGAAGCCGGCGTGATGAAGTACAAGGAGATGGGCTACTTCGACCTGGACTACCAGCCGAAGGACACTGACATACTGGCGTGCTTCCGTATCACGCCGCAGGATGGCGTCGATGCCGACGAGGCCGCCGCGGCGGTTGCCGGCGAAAGCTCCACCGCCACCTGGACGGTGGTGTGGACCGATCGCCTGACCGCCTGCGACAAGTATCGCGCCAAGTGCTATCGCGTCGATCCGGTTCCGGGTGCGCCGGGCCAGTATTTCGCCTTCATTGCCTACGATATCGAGCTGTTCGAGGCGGATTCGATCGTCAACCTCTCGGCCTCGATCATCGGCAACGTGTTCGGCTTCAAGCCGCTGAAGGCGCTACGCCTGGAAGACATGCGGCTGCCGATCGCCTATGTGAAGACCTATCACGGTCCGGCAACCGGCATAGTCGTGGAGCGTGAACGGCTCGACAAATTCGGCCGTCCGCTGCTGGGCGCCACCGTGAAGCCGAAGCTGGGTCTGTCGGGCCGCAACTATGGCCGCGTGGTGTATGAGGCGCTGAAGGGCGGCCTGGACTTCACCAAGGACGACGAGAACATCAACAGCCAGAACTTCATGCACTGGCGCGACCGGTTCCTGTACTGCATGGAAGCCGTCAACCGCGCCCAGGCGATGACCGGGGAGGTCAAAGGCACTTACCTGAACGTCTCCGCCGGCGACATGGAGCAGATCTACGAACGCGCCGAATTCGCCAAATCGCTCGGTTCCACCATCATCATGATCGACCTGGTGATCGGCTATTCCGCGATCCAGTCGATTGCGAAGTGGTCCCGCCGCAACGACATGATCCTGCATCTGCACCGGGCGGGTCACTCGACCTACACGCGGCAGAAGACACACGGCGTCAGCTTCCGGGTGATCGCCAAGTGGATGCGTTTGGCAGGTGTCGACCACATCCATGCCGGCACGGTCGTCGGCAAGCTGGAAGGCGATCCGGCGACGACGCGCGGCTACTACGATATCTGCCGCGAACAGTACAACCCGCAGGCGCTGGAACACGGGCTGTTCTTCGACCAGGACTGGGGCGGCATGCGTAAGCTGATGCCGGTGGCTTCGGGTGGCATCCATGCCGGCCAGATGCATCAGTTGCTGCATCATCTGGGTGAGGACGTGGTGCTGCAGTTCGGCGGCGGCACGATCGGCCATCCGATGGGCATCCAGGCCGGCGCGACGGCGAACCGCGTGGCGCTGGAGGCGATGATCCTGGCCCGCAACGAAGGCCGCGACTACCTGGCCGAGGGGCCGGACATCCTTGCTGCGGCGGCGCGAACCTGCACGCCGCTGGCGCAGGCGCTGACGGTCTGGAAGGACGTGACCTTCGACTACGCGTCCACCGACACGCCCGACTTCGTCCCGACCTTGACCGTTTCCTGAGCAGGAGGACGTCATCATGCGCGTTACCCAGGGCACATTCAGTTTTCTGCCCGACCTGACAGACGAGCAGATCACCAAGCAGATCGCCTACTGCCAGCGTAACGGCTGGTCGGTGAACATCGAATTCACCGATGACCCGCATCCCCGGAATACCTACTGGGAGATGTGGGGGCAGCCGATGTTCGACATCAAGGACCCGGCCGGCGTGATGTATGAACTGGCCGAGTGCCGCAAGGTTTACAAAGGCCGTGCTTATATCCGTCTCTCGGCGTTCGATGCAACGGCGGGCTGGGAAAGCCTGCGGCTGTCCTTCATCACCGACCGTCCGGAGGAGGAACCCGGCTTCGTGCTGCAACGCCAGGAGTCCGATGGCCGGAACATTCGTTACACCACCCGCGCCTACGCCACCGACAAGCCGATGGGCTCGCGATACTGAACGACGGACGAAGCTGCCCCATGGCCTCATGGGGCAGCGACGGATCCGCAAGCCAATACGTCACTCGCACGGAACTTTAGATGGCCGATATCGACACGACAGGCGCCACGATCGACATCCAGGCCAGTTTCGAGGCATCGGGTATCGGGCCGGTGCTTCAACAACTCGATCAGGAACTGGTCGGGCTGAAACCGGTCAAACGCCGCATCCGGGAGATCGCCGCGCTGCTGCTGGTGGACAAGCTGCGGCGGGATGTCGGGCTGACGGCGCAGCCACCGACACTGCACATGTCGTTCACCGGCAATCCCGGCACCGGCAAAACCACCGTTGCCGCTCGGATGGCGGATATCCTGCACCGCCTGGGCTACATCCGCTCGAATCACCTCGTGTCAGTTACCCGTGACGATCTGGTCGGCCAGTATATCGGCCATACCGCGCCGAAGACGAAGGAAATCCTCAAGAAAGCGATGGGCGGCGTGCTGTTCATCGACGAGGCCTACTACCTGTATCGCCCGGAAAACGAACGCGATTACGGTCAGGAGTCGATCGAGATCCTGTTGCAGGTGATGGAAAGCCGGCGGGACGATCTGGTGGTGATCCTGGCTGGCTACGCCGACCGGATGGATCGGTTCTTCACCTCCAACCCCGGCTTCCGGTCGCGCATTGCGCATCACATCGATTTCCCCGACTATGACGCGGCGGAACTGATGGCGATCGCCGATCTGATGCTGAAACAGCAGAATTACCGCTTCAGTGTGGCGGCACGCGACGCGTTCGCCCGCTATCTGGAGGCCCGTATGCGACAGCCGCATTTCTCCAATGCGCGATCGGTGCGCAATGCGCTTGACCGCGCCCGCCTGCGCCAGGCGGTGCGGCTGTTCGAAACACGCGGCCAGGCGCTGACTGTCGAGGATCTGATGACGCTCGAACCCGGCGAAATTCTGGCCAGCCGGGTGCTAGCCCCTGATGTGGAGCCGGCCGCATGATCATCGCCCCGTCTATCCTGTCCGCCGACTTTTCCCGCCTGGGCGACGAAGTCCGTGCGGTCGATGAAGCCGGTGCCGACTGGATCCATCTGGATGTGATGGACGGTCATTACGTGCCGAACATAACGTTCGGTCCGGATGTCATCAAGGCGATCCGCCGCTACTCGGACAAATGCTTTGATACCCACCTGATGATCAGCCCGGTGGATTCGTACCTCGAGGCGTTCGCCGCGGCCGGCGCTGACCGGATCACGGTGCATGCGGAGGCGACCAAGCACCTCGACCGCACGCTTCAGGCGATCGGCGCTTTGGGCAAGAAGGCCGGCGTCGCGCTCAATCCGGCGACCCCGGAGAGCACCATCGAATACGTGCTGGACCGCATCGATCTGGTGCTGGTGATGACGGTGAACCCCGGCTTTGGCGGTCAGCGATTCATCCAGTCGCAAGTCGAGAAGATTCGCCGCATCCGGTCGATGATCGGCAGCCGGCCGATTGAGATCGAGGTGGATGGCGGCGTGACACCGGAAACCGCGCCGCTGGTGATCGAGGCCGGTGCGTCAGCCCTGGTTGCGGGGTCAGCGGTGTTCGGCCGGCCGCCCTATGATCGGGCCATCGCCGCGCTGCGGTCAGCGGGATAGCAGCGCACACGGCGCCGGATGCCATCCTCGAGGCAGAGTGTGTTGAAGTTCAGCAGCAATCCCACCGCGCAGACGCTGAACCGCAGGTAGGTCTGGAGCTGCACCTCGTGCAGCAGCGATATTTCATCGACTGATTTGAGTTCCAGCAGCACTTCATTGCGGACGATGATGTCGGCGCGATAGCCGCAATCCAGCAGCACCGTATCGTAGTCCAGCGGCAGATCGACCTGTCGTGCGAAGGGAACCCCGTTCTGCTCGAACTCGGTGCACAGGCACCGTTCGTAGACCTCCTGCAGCAAGCCCGGGCCGAGGCGGCTATGAACGCGCGTGGCAAATCCAATGATCTGGCTTTCCAGGCCGGTGTCATAGGCGAGGGTCATGGCGGCATCATCGCCGTTGTTGGTTTACCAAGGGTTAACTTCGGCATCCGCGCTGGCCGGCGTCCAGACATACTGCATGTCCGGTTCATTTTCCTGGTTGTCCCCGTCGGTGGCGCCGACCGGCCGGAAGCCGTGGATTTCGTAAAATTTCCGGGCGCGGGCATTCTTCTGAAAGGTTGACAGTGCGAGTAGGTGCGGGCTGAGCGCCTTTGCCTTGTTCAGCAAGGCCGTACCGATGCCCTGTCCTTGCCAGAGCGGCGCGACATAGAGGTGATCGAGGTGATCTTCATCCAGCTTCATATAGCCCACGATCCGCGCGCCTCGCCGCGCGACCCACCAGACGCCTTGCCGGTCGGCGACAACGCTGGCGAACCAATCGCGTGTATGGGCATCGGTATAGTGCAGCCGCAAATACGGCATGGCCTGGCGTCGCGCGGCCAGGTGGATTTCGGCGATGTGCGGTGCATCGGCCGGTTCCGCTTCAAACAGTTCGACTTCCGGCGTCATGATGTACCATCATCGCATGAACGACACACGTCATCCTGCCAGAGGGTCCCAGGGTTTGCTATGCATGCTGGCACAGCGTTGGAAACCCGTGAGCCTTTCATCGCTTTGACGATAAACCGAACCGCATTGGAACCGAGGGCCCTCATGAGTCGAATTGCCGATCTGCCGGATGCCGACCTGCAAGCGCTGCGCCGGCAGGTGCGGGCTGAATACGACGCTTTCCGAGCGCGCGGCCTGAAACTCGACATGACCCGGGGCAAACCGGCGCCGGAACAGCTTGATCTGGCCAATGAGATGCTGTCGTTCCCAGGCAACGGCGACTTTCTCACCGAAGCCGGTGAGGATGCGCGCAATTACGGTATCCTGCAGGGACTGCCGGAAGCGCGCGCCCTGTTCGCCCCGATGCTGGGGGCACCGCCGAATCAGGTCTTTGTCGCCGACAATGCCAGCCTCGCGGTGATGCATGACACGATCATCTGGTCGCTGCTGAAAGGCGTGCCCGGCGGCAGCGAACCATGGGGGAAGACCACGCCGGCGTTTATCTGCCCGGTGCCGGGCTACGATCGGCATTTCACGCTGTGCGAGGAATACGGCATCCGCATGCTGCCTGTTCCGATGACCGGCCATGGTCCGGACATGGATGCGGTGGAACGGCTGGTCGCGGATCCGTCGGTGAAGGCGATGTGGTGCGTGCCGAAATACTCCAACCCCAGCGGCGATATCTATTCGGATGAGACCGTGCGCCGGCTTGCCTCTATGCGCACCGGCGCGCCGGATTTCCGGCTGTTCTGGGACAACGCCTACACCGTCCACCACCTGACGCCGACCCGGCACCAGGTCGCAAATATCCTCGACGCCTGCGAAATGGCCGGCAATCCGGACCGGGCCTTCATCTTCGGGTCGACGTCGAAGATCACCCTGGCGGGGGCCGGACTGGCGTTCTTCGCCGGTTCGCCGGCCAACATCGCCTGGTACCTGGCGCGCGCGTTCGCCCGCACGATCGGATCGGACAAGCTGAACCAGCTTCGGCATGTGCGGTTCCTGAAGGATCAGGCCGGACTGATGCGGCACATGGACGGCCACCGCGCCTTGCTGACGCCGAAGTTCGACGCGGTGAACGCCGCGCTGGTAAGCCGCCTGGCCGGAACCGGCGCCGCGACCTGGATCAAGCCTGAGGGCGGCTACTTCATCAGCCTGGACGCCACCCCCGGCACGGCAAAGCAGGTGGTTTCGCTGGCACAGGACGCCGGCCTGGCGTTGACCGCCGCCGGCTCGACCTGGCCGCATGGGCAGGACCCGCACGACAGCAATCTGCGGCTGGCGCCGACATTTCCGTCGCTGGCGGACGTCACCGCCGCGTCGGAGGGAATCGCGCTGTGCATCCTTCTCGCCGCGATCGAGAAGCAGTCCGCCGATCGGACGGCCGCTTAACCGGGGGCGAGGCGGTCAGACCGCCGGCCCCTGGACCTGCACATTGCAGCGACCACGCATACAGTTTGTTCAGCGAAACGGCGTCCGCTGCGGCCTGGCGCCGGGATCAGTCCCGGCGATAGGTGCCTTGTTCGATTGCCAGGAAATCCGAACGGCTCAAACCGACATCCCATAATTCGCGGTCGGACAGGCCGTAGAGTTCGCGCATTTCGCGGGCCCGTACCCGCCGTTCGGTCCGCCGCGCCCGCAATTGCTGGAATCCGGCCAGTAACAGGGACAGAAACGAGTTGAATTCGCCGGCAATCTTCGCCTGGCCGCCAGAGATTGGATAAGTGTTGTTGGTGGTGCTCATGTATTCACGTTCCTTCGGAGATGCCGGCCGAAGCCGAACACGGGACGAAGGACGTTCTTCCCTAATGCCGCAGTGCAGCATAAACAGATGTAGGGACGGTAAGCCAGTGATTCTGACCAATCGCCATGCGTCTGTGGTGACACAGACATGCAGGCCGAGCGGCTGCTGGCGTATATACGAAGGACTGGACGTGTGGTGGCGGCGGCGATCAGGATCGGAGTTGCGCCAGTACACCGGCGATGTCGCCCATTCCCCAGTGTTCGGCGATTTTGCCGGCCTGGAGACGGAAAATATCGCATGAGGTGAACCGAAGGTGCTTTCCCGTCGCTGCGACGCCGTACAGCGGTCCGCCATGGGTGCCGGAATAGACGAAGCTTGCTGCGAACTGGTCCGGCGCAGCCACGACCGCCTCGACCACGACCTGAAGATCCGGAATGCCGGCGAGCCGCGCTGCGAAGAACCCGATTGTGGCTTGTTTCGGCGATTTATCCGCCGGCGGCGGCGGCGCTGCAGCACTGACCTGATGATTGACATAACCGTCCGCGAACAGGTCGGCGAAGGCGGCAATGTCATGCGCGCTCAGCGTCGCGGCAAACCGTTCGGCCACGGCCCGCGATGCGCCGCCATCCTGCGCTTCGGCCGGTGCCATCAACACGCCTCCGGCCAGCACCACGCCTGTGACCAGCAGTCTCCGATCCATCATTTCACTCCCCCGATAACACTTGCTTCCCGGCTTTGCCCGTATTGGATGCAGCCTCCCGCTGCAAGTGCTGCCCGGTTCCGCAGTGCGCAGACGCCTGTGCCGCCTGAACACTGCTGCTGAGGCGCCCGACTTGGCCGGTTACGCCTTTCCGGGTTCCGGCGGCGCCTGCAAGTCGGCCGGGATGGTTTCGGGCGTCGCGCGCGGCGGCGCGGTCTCCAGCAGCAGATCCTCCCGTCGCGGCAGTTCGCGCAGATCCTTCAGGCCGAAATGGGCCAGGAATTCCGGCGTGGTGCCCCATAGAGTGGGCCGGCCCGGGGTTTCCCGCCGGCCCTTCGGTGCGATCAGGTTCAGCTCCAGCAGCGCGTCGAGAGTCTGCTGCGACAGGGCGGTGCCGCGGATGTGCTCGATTTCCGGGCGCGTCATCGGCTGATGGTAGGCGACGATCGCCAGGGTCTCCATCGCCACCCGGGGCAGGCGGCGCGGCGCCTCGATCACTTTGCGCAGCCGCGGCGCGAGATCCAGCGCAGATCGGAACATCACGCCGTTGCCGGCGTCCACCAGTTCCACGCCTCGTCCGGCATAGCGGGCGCGCAGCGCCGCCAGCACCGCATCGGCGTCGATGTCGTCCGGCAGCAGCCGTGCCAGCCCGCGCGGTGTCACCGGTTCGGCGCTGGCGAACACCAGCGCTTCGGCGAGTCGAAGCGAATCCTCGTCTGGGTCGCGCAGGCCGGATGGGAGCGGTTCCTCGGCCGGCGGTCCATCGGCGGTGGGCAACGCGTCGGCCGGCTTGTCTGCCGGCGAGGCCCCCGGTGGCGGGTTCTCGGGCACCTCGGGCGGGATATCAGGGTCGTCACTCATGCGCCCTGATCTACCTCACCGCTGCCGCGCCGCACCAGGATCGGACCAAACGCTTCCTCCTGTCGTAGCCTGACGGCGCCGCCACGGGCCATCTCCAGGCTTGCCAGCAACGTGCTCGACAGGGCGGCGCGGCGTTCAGTCGGGCTTTCCATGTGGTCGGGCAGGAATTGCTCCAGCGTGGTCCAGTCCGGCAGGCTGCCGACCAGGTCTGCCAGGCGCCGCAACGCGTCCTGCACCGTCCAGAGCGTTAGCGGGCGCGGCGTGTACTGGGTTGCCTTCGTGCCGCGTCGGATCGCATCCAGATAGGCGCGCACGAACGGACCGGCCTCGATCACGATGCGCGACCGGTCGTATTCATAGTGCGTTTCCGGGGCACCGCGGGCAAACACGTCCTGCCCGAGCACCGGCCGCGCCGCCAGCCAGGCGGCCAGCGTGCGGATGACGTTCATCTCGCGCAGGCGCTCAGCCAGCGCCTCGGCCGCCATTTCTCCGGTTTCGAGGTCGTCGTTGGCGGCGGCGGGCACCAGCAGGCGCGATTTCAGCCAGGTCAACCAGGCGGCCATCACCAGCCAGTCGGCCGCCAGTTCCAGCCGGATCTTCTTGGCGCCTTCGATCACCGCCAGATACTGGTCCACCAGCGACAGGATCGAGATTTTGGCGAGGTCCACCTTTTGCGACCGTGCGAGATCCAGCAGCAGGTCCATGGGTCCCTCGAAGCCCTCCAGCCTCAGGACGAGGTTTTCCGATCCGCCTTCGGGTACGAAAGCTTCAGATGAGATTTCCATCGAAGCCATTGAGGTTGCGACCGGCCAGCCAGAACGCGGTCCGGAACGCCCAGGGCAGGATTTCCCCGAGCGCCTGGCCGACCGGATCGAACCCGATCACCCGGGGCAGGATGAATACGACGAGCAGGACGACCAGAATTCCGGCCCGTTCGACCTGCGCCCAGACCTTTGCCAGTTGCAGCGGCAGTAAGCCGACGGCGATGCGGCCGCCGTCCAGCGGTGGAATCGGCAGCAGGTTGAACAGCCCAAGGACCAGGTTGGACAGCATGAAATACAACAGGAACTGCTGGATCATGGCCTCGACGGGAGTCGGGTAGTCTGCGAGCGGAATGACCAGGGCGGCCAGCCACGCCAGGAAGAAGTTCATCAGCGGGCCGGCGCTGGCCACCAGCGCCATGCCGCGCCTTGGGTTCCTGAACTTCCAGGCGCCGATCGGCACCGGCTTGGCCCAGCCGAACATGAAGAAGATTCTGTGCGGCGGAACCAGCAATTGGCTGATCAGCAGGAAGCCCGGCAGGATGATCGTGCCCACGCGGTCGATATGCCGGATCGGATTGAGCGACAACCGGCCGGCATCCCGCGCCGTCGTGTCGCCTAGCGCCAGAGCCGCGTAGCCATGCGCGGCCTCGTGCAAGGTGATCGCCAGGACCACCGGGATCACGGCCAGGGCCAGGTTGACCAGGAAGTGGTTCACGTCAGCAGCCCGTCCCGCTCCGCCACGAGGTGGGCCGCATCCAGCGTCAGGCGGCGGTTGGCGGCAGCTTGACGGCCCATCCGCAGCCGGTGCTCCGCCCTGGCGGTGATGGGGGGGCAGGCAAGCAGCAGCGCCTCGGTTGGGGCAAAATCGCCGCTGCAATACAGCGCGATGTCGCAGCCGGCCGCCAGAGCCTGGACCGCGAGGTCCGCCGGGGCGCCGGAGAGCGCCTTCATCGCCAGGTCGTCGGTCACCAGGACTCCTTCGAAGCCGATCCGTCCGCGGATGATGGTCTGGATGACCGTGGCGGACAGGGTCGCCGGTAGATGGGGATCGAGAGCGTCATAAACGATATGCGCCGTCATCATCCATGGCAGGTCGGCGTTCAGTGCGAAAGGCCGGATATCGGCGGAAAGGTCTGAGTCCGGCACCCTTGGCAGGGAAAGATGGCTATCCACGCGTGCCCTGCCATGCCCCGGCGCGTGCTTGCCTACCGGAATCACACTTGAAGCGAGCAGGCCGTTCGCCATGGCGCGTCCCAGGCGTGCAACAGCGGCCGGGTACTGGGCCAACGCGCGGTCGCCGACCACGTCATGCGCTCCGGGTATCGAAAGATCCAGCACCGGCGCCGCCGCGATCGTGAACCCGGCGGCGCGGCACTCGCTGCCGATTAGTGCTCCGGTCAGCCATGCGGCCCTTAGCCCAGCCGCCGGGTCGGCGTCGAACAGGCGACCGAGTGCGGCGGCTGGCTGGTGGGCGAGCCAGTATGGTGGCCTGAGGCGCGCGACCCGTCCGCCTTCTTGGTCCACCATCAGGTCGGCGTCCGGCGGCAGCACGCTGCGCAGCGCGCTGGTCAGAGCCGACAGTTGCGCCTGGTCCTGGATGTTGCGCGAGAACAGGATCACTCCTGCCGGTGGACTGGCGCGGAACAGTGCCGCTTCCTCAGCCAGTAGGACGGGTCCGGCGATGCCGACGATGGCGGCGCGTGGTGCGGTCACAATCCCTGTCCTGGCGTACGCCAGCTAGAAATCGGCCACTGAACAGCCGCCGCCTTTCTGGCGAACGCGGTCGCAGAAACTGCGGGCCTGCGCCACGTCGGCGAACCCCGACGTCCGCACCCGCCAGAATGTGTGGCCGTCCCGCTCGATGCGGGAGAACACCGGCTGCCGCCCGTTCAGCAATTCCGGCATGCGTTTGATCATCAACTGCCACTCATTGCGCGCCGCGTCCTCCGAGGTGAGGGCGGCAAGCTGCACGACGGCCGGATGGGCGGCCGTGGTCGCATGGGCCTCTGCCGCCGCCGACGGCTTCGCCGGCACAACAGATGCCGGTTCGACCCGCACCGGCGGCGCACTGGCAACGACGGCCGGTTTGGCCTCGGTGGCAGTGGGCTTTGCTGACGGGGGCGGCGCTGCGGTCGTTGCCACGGCCGAAGGTGGCTGAGCCAGCGGCGGTGGGACGGCGGCGGCGCGCAGGGCCTTGGCGTCGGGAGTCTCTGCCGGCGGCGCCAGCTTCGCATTGGCGGTGTCGGTTCCACCAGAGAACACATCGTTTTCGGCGCCGTCGATCTTCATCCCGCCAGGATTGTCTGGCTTCACCCGGATCGGGCGCGGATCAGCGTCGACGACCGGGATCTCATGGCTGCGATGGCTGACGAGTTCCGACGCGCCGATCAGCGCCAGCAGCACGGCGCCAAGCCCGCCGGCGAACATCATCAGCCGGCGCGTGTCCGGGTCCATCCCGGACCGCCGCCGGGCCGGCCCCGTCCCATAGCGGCCTGCTCGGTTACCCCGGTAACCAGGATTGGGAATGCTTAAATCGTCCGACACGTTCTTGCTCTTTCCCGCTTGGCCGAGGCCGGCGGGAGCAGCCGGCCCTCAGCGCATTTCTTCGACTGGCGTGACGCCCATCACCGCGAGGCCCGACCGGATCACAACGGCCGTCGCCGCGACCAGTGCGAGGCGCGCAAGCGTCTCGTCCGGCTGGTCCGGCTGCAGGAATCGCAGCGTCGCATCGTCCTTACCTCGGTTCCATAGCATATGAAAGTCGGCCGCCAAGTCATAGAGAAAAAACGCTATCCTGTGCGGTTCCCTTGCAAGCGCGGCGGCTTCCACGGTGCGCGGCCATAACGCCAGCCGGCGCATCACGGTCAACTCCGGCTCGCCGTTCAGGCTGCCGGTCGCCACGGTTGCCAGGGTTGCCTCGTCGATCGTCCGGTCTGGGAACATCTCGGCCGCAGCACGCAGCACGGACCGGCAGCGGGCGTGCGCGTACTGCACGTAGAACACCGGATTGTCGCGCGTGGTGGCGAGGACCTTATCGAGATCGAATTCCATCTGCGCGTCGGCATTGCGGGTCAGCATGGTGAAACGGACGGCGTCCTTGCCGACTTCGTCCAGCAGGTCGCGCAGCGTGACGTACGTGCCGGCGCGCTTGGACATCCGCACCGGCAGCCCGCCCTTCACGATATGCACGATCTGGCACAGGACGGCGTCGAACTTGACGCTGCCGGCCGAGAGCGCGTTCACCGCGGCGCGCATGCGCGGGACGTACCCGCCATGGTCGGCACCCAGCACGTCGATCAGCACGTCGTAGCCGCGAGATATCTTGTCGGCATGATAGGCGATGTCATTGGCGAAGTAGGTGTTCGATCCGTCCGACTTGCGCAGCGGCCGGTCGACGTCGTCGCCGAACTCGGTCGCGCGGAACAGGGTTTGCGGGCGCGGTTCCCAGTCCTCCGGCGTTTTCCCCTTGGGCGGTTCCAGCACGCCTTCGTAGATCAGTCCATCGGCGTGAAGCTTCTCGATAATGGTGTCGGTGGCGCCGGTGGCGACCAAGTCGCGTTCGGAACTGTAGATGTGCTGCTGGACGCCGAGCAGACGGAGGTCTTCGCGGACCTCGGTCATCATGGCGTCGATGGTGAGGTCTTTCACCGTATCCAGCCAGGACTCGGGGGCGGCGATGCCAAGGTTGTGAGTGGCCAGCGAGGCCTGGAACCGCTCGGCGAGCGCGTTGCCGACCTCGATCAGATAGTCGCCGCGATATTGCAGGCCACCGGGAACTTCGCTGGCGAACTCTTCCTCGGTCATCGGCGAGCCGATTGCCTGGAGGTAGCGCCAGTACGCCGCCCAGGCGAGGGCAGTGACCTGTGCCCCGGCGTCATTGACGTAGTATTCCTTGGTGACCTCGAAGCCGGCCTTGTGCAGCAGGTTGGCCAGGGCATCGCCGACCACGGCGCCGCGGCAGTGGCCGATATGCATCGGGCCGGTGGGATTGGCGGAGACATACTCGACGTTGATTTTGGTCCCGGCGCCGGTGGTGGCGTCGCCATAGTTCGCGCCAGCCTGCAGGATCAGCGGAAGCAGCGCGCGGAAGCTGTCGGGGCGCAGGCGTAGATTGACGAATCCCGGACCGGCGGCTTCAGCGGTCTCGATGTCCGGGCCGCCCGCAAGGTGCTGGACCAGCGCGGCGGCGATCCTGGCGGGTGCCTGTCGCGCAGCCTTGGCGGAGACCATCGCGGCGTTGGTTGCCATGTCGCCATGGGCGGGGTCTCGGGCCGGCGTGACCTCGACCCGCGCGGCGGTTTCCGGCGGCAGGTCGGGGACGACTTGTGCCAGTGCGGCCAGGACGGTCTCGCGCAGGCGCGCGTAGATATCGGACGGGTTCATGGCGGGTTCTTAGCGCGGGAAGACCGGTGGGGTCGATGGCTGAGGTGGGCCGGGCAATGCGGGGCCACGTGGGCCGGTACCGCAGCATGTAAGCCGGTCTGAGCCAAGGCTGCGCCGACGGTGACGTGCAGGCCGTACTTGCCCGTTAGACCTCTTTCTCTACCCAGACGTAGGATATCAGGAACTTCTTCCTTGAAGAATCTGCCTGATGCGCACTAACCGGCGCCCGACCGGCCATCTGGCGGATAACACGGAACCCGCCGGACGAAACATATTTCGCAATAATTACCAGTTATATAATCGCCGATCCGCAAGCCATCAAAGAAAGTTATGCTAACATTTAATCTAACACTGGATAACGCGATCCGAGCCACCACATGCACGCTGCAACAATAGGATTTGCGTCTTAAAATGCCGATTTACCGCCCCACGCCCATCGTGCCCAACCGGCCCACAGCCACGATGCACGCCCTTAAGCCGGCGTCCGCGACGACCGCGACGCCGCAACCCACCCCGACACCGTCCCCCCAGATCGCGAACCCGCCGAGCGCGCCGTCGGTCACGCAGGGTTCCGGCAGCAACCTGACCGTGACGTGGTCGGCCCCGCTGGTTGACAGCACGCATGACGCCGCCACCAGGTTCAACCTTCGGTTCGCCGTTTCGGGCACCGGCACCTGGGCGAGCGTCACGGGTGTCGCCAGCCCCTATACCCTGTCCGGCCTGGCCGCCGGCACCGCATATGACGTGCAGGTGCAGAGCGTGAACGCCGCGGGCACGAGTGCCTGGTCGACCACGGACACGCTGACCACGGCCGCGGCCGGCCCGTTCACGCCGAACACGCCGGCCGCGCCATCGCTGGCTCAGGGCACCGGCAGCAATCTGACCGTGACGTGGTATGCGCCGGCGACCAGCAGTACGGCGAGCGCCGCTACCAGTTATAATCTGCGGTTCAGCCCGTCCGGGGCCAACACGTGGACGGCCGTTGCGGGCGTCTCGAGCCCCTACACCCTGACCGGTCTGACCGGCAGCGCCGCGTACGACGTGCAGGTGCAAAGTGCGAATGCCGCTGGTACCAGCGGGTGGTCACCCACCGGCACATTGACGACGGGTTTGGGTGGTCCGTTCATCCCGAATGTGGCTGCTGCCCCGGCGCTGGCCCAGGGCGCCGGCAGCAATCTCACGGTGACCTGGACGGCGCCGGCCGTCGATGCCACGCACAGTGTCGCCACCAGCTTCAACGTGCGATCCAGCCCCTCCGGCGCCGGGACATGGACGACAGTGTCGAACGTCACCAGCCCTTACACGTTGTCCGGCCTGACCGCCGGCGCGGCGTACGACGTGGAGGTGGAAAGCGGCAACGCGGCCGGCACGAGTGCCTGGTCAGCCACCAGCACGCTGACGACGGCCGTGGTCACCCCTTACATTCCGAATGTCGTCGCCACGCCATCGCTGGCCCAGGGCACCGGCAGCAACCTCACGGTCTCCTGGACCGCCCCTTCGGCCGATGGCTCGCACAGCATTGCGACCAGCTACAATCTGCGATCCAGCCCGTCCGGCGCCGGCACATGGACGACCGTGTCGGGTGTCACCAGCCCGTACAGCCTGTCTGGCCTGATTGCCGGTGCGGCGTTCGACGTGCAGGTGCAGAGCGCAAACAGCGCGGGGTCGAGTGCGTGGTCGGCGACCGCCACCCTCACCACCGCGACGGCCACACCCAATACGGTGGCGGCCGCAGCACTGGCGCAAGGCTCCGGCAGCAACCTCACCGTAACCTGGAGCGCACCGGCAGCGGATAGCACGCATGCCGCCACCACCAGCTACAACCTGCGGTCCAGCCCCTCGGGCGCCGGAACATGGACGGTCGTGTCCGGTGTCGTCAGCCCGTATACACTGTCGGGCCTGACCGCCGGCGCGGCCTACGACGTGCAGGTGCAGAGTGCCAACACCGCCGGCACAGGCGCGTGGTCGGTAACCAGCACACTGACAACGTCAGCCGGCGCCGGCCCGTATGCGCCGAACATCCCGGCGATCGCCAGTGTGGCACCCGCGGTGGATGGCACGGCCAGCAAGCTCACGGTTACCTGGCCCGCCACGGCGACCGACGCCACCCACGGCGCACCGAC
>Ga0182012_10001461_pt1 | contig 25855 bp, 20 predicted proteins | sample 612S2SmetaG_FD_120486 | JGI IMG/M metagenome (GOLD analysis project Ga0182012, IMG submission 120486) | Permafrost microbial communities from Stordalen Mire, Sweden - 612S2S metaG | ecosystem: Environmental > Terrestrial > Soil > Wetlands > Permafrost | place: Sweden: Stordalen | collected...
CAAAGCGACGCCGCGGTCCTGCTGGGCGATGTCGATCGAGGTCGGCGCCCAGCGGTCCGGGACAAGCCGCAGGTACGAAACCGGCGACGGCGCGGTGATCGCCGCGATCGCCGGCAAGTGGTGCAGCACGCCGGCGCAGAAATGCCGCGCCGGCTCGCTCAGACCCAGCCGTCCGCCCGACGAATGCATGACGGGCGTGCCGGCCTCGTCGCGCAGGCTCATGTGGATATGGACGCCATTGCCCATCCCGCCGGCCTCCGGCATCGGCGAGAAGATCGCGCGGTGCCCCAGCCGATGCGCGGTGGCGCGCGCCAGTTCGCGCGTGATCACCGCGCGGTCGGCCGCGACAGGCCCGGGCGCCGGCGCGACCGTCACCTCGAACTGCCGGTCGCCATATTCAGGCAGGAACGTGTCGGGCTCGGCGCCCGCGGCACGCAGCGCGGCGATCAGGACCTCGCCGAACATGCCCTGGCGGCGGAAGGCGCCCAGGCTGTACGCGTGGCCGGGGCGGTCCTCGACGCCGGTATAGACGAACTCCTGTTCGAAGGCGGCGACCAGGGAAAGCCCCGCCGCGTCTTCCAGCGCGCTGACGGCACGGCGGAGGAACTGGCGCGGACAGCACTCCCACGGCGCACCATCGGTCTGCCGGATGTCGCCAAGGAAGAAGTGCTCGGGCGGCGAATCGTCACCGAAATCGACGCGGACCTCGGCGGCGGGGTCGGGAACGATCATGAGGTCGCCAGCGGTGCCGAACGGCGTATCGAAAGCGGGGCCGAACGCCGACTGCATGATGTTGGTATGGGTCCAGCCGACGCCCTTGCGCCGCCGAGCCTCAAACTCGCTGGCCGGGAACGCTTTCCCACGGACATGCCCGGCGATGTCGCAGGTGCCGACGAAGATGAGTTCCTCACGCCGCATGGTCTCCCTCCGCATGGTCGCGGAGAGCGTACAGACTTCCGGGACGAAGTCGAATTCACCCACGCTACACCGGGTGTTCCCGGTTCGTGGTGGTCAACGCAGGGTGGACCAGCGAAGTCCACCATTGCCGCAAGCCGCAGCGAAAGGGGTGGACGGCGCAAGCGCTTGTCCACCCCACTTCTTTCTACCGCAGCGAGGCGCCCGTCTTCTTTCTACCGCAGCGAAGCGCCCGTCGCCTTTGCCACCGCGGCGACCACCTTCTGGCAGGCCGCTTCGATTTCGCCGTCGGTCAGCGTGCGCTCGCGCGGCTGGAACACAACCTCGATTGCCAGCGATTTCTTGCCGGTCGGCAGCTTGTCGCCCGCATAGAGGTCGAACAGCGACACGCCGGCGGTCAGCGCACGCTCGGCCCCCTTGGCGGCGCGGAGCACCGCGTCGGCCGCCACGTCCTCGTCCACCAGGAAGGCGAAGTCGCGGCGCACCGGCTGGAACGGCGACAGGTCCGGCAGGGTCTTGCGGCGGCGCTTCGGCTCGGGGACAGCGTCCAGGAACAGCTCGAAGGCGACAGCGGGGCCGGGCAAATCCAACGCCGCCAGCACGCGAGGGTTGATCTCGCCGAAGCTGCCGAGCGCTGTCCTCTGCCCCTGCCGCAGGGTGCCCGAACGGCCGGGATGGAAGAACCCGGGGGCATCCGGCGTGACCGTCAGCGCGTCCAGCGGTACGCCGATCGCCGACAGCGCGGCCCAGAGATCGGCCTTGGCATCCATGGCGTCGAAGCCGCGCGCCGGCTCCGGCCAGTGGCGCGCCGTCGAACCGGCGCGCACACCGGCGGCGACGAGCACCTGGCCGTTGGGCGCGTCCTCGGCGAAAGCCGGGCCAACCTCGAACAGCGCCACATCGGGGAAACCCCGCGCGGCGTTGCGCTTCGCGGCGAGCGCCAGCGTTGCCACCGGCGTTGGGCGAAGCTGGTCGAGATCGGCGGCGATCGGGTTGGTCAGGCGCAACGACTCGGGGACCGCGCCGAACAACGCCGCCTCGGCGGAGGCCTGGAAGCTGAAGGTCACACACTCCGCCAGGCCGCGAGCCGCCAGCGTGCGCCGAACCACCGCCGCGCGCTGCTGGCGCGGCGTCAGCGTCGCCGGCGGCACCGGCGCCTGACGGGGCAGCGACACGGGCGGAACAGCATCGAGGCCGCGCAGACGAAGGACCTCCTCGATCAGATCGGCTTCGGGCTCGATGATGGCGCAGCCTTCGGCGGCCTTGGCCGCGACCTCGCCTTCCAGCGCCGGCGACTGGTCCAGCGCGACCTTGGCGGCCACGTCGTTGCGCCAGGACGGCACCGCGACGGTCACGCTCGCCGCATCGCGGCGTTCCACCGCGAAGCCGAGGTGTTCCAGCGCGGTGACCGCCTCGTCGGGGGGCACTTCAACGCCACCCAATCCAGCCAGCCGCTCGAACCGAAGCGTCGCGCTACGGCGCCAGTCCGGCTGCTCGCCAGCTTCCGTCACCGCCCCCGGCTCGCCGCCGCACAGATCGAGGATCATCGCGGTCGCGGCCTCGATCGCGTCCGGCATCAACGCCGGGTCGATGCCGCGTTCGAAGCGCTGGCGGGCGTCGGACACCACCTGGTGGCGGCGGCCGGTGAGCGCGATGCGCACCGGATCGAACAGCGCGCACTCGACGAACACCGTGGTCGTGGTTTCGTCGCAGCCTGTCGCGTCGCCGCCGATCACGCCCGCCATCGACTGCACGCCGGCGGCGTCCGCGATCGCACAATCCTCCGGCCCGACCGCGTAGTCCTTGCCGTTCAGCGCGCGGAAGGTCTCGCCCCGGCCGGCGCGCAGCGTCAGCACGTCTCCGGTGAGCTTCGCCACGTCGAACACGTGCAGCGGGCGGCCGAGATCAATGGTGAAGAAGTTGGTCACGTCCGCCAGCGCGTTGATCGGGCGCAGGCCAACCGAGATCAGCCGCTCCTGCAGCCATTTCGGGCTTGGCCCGTTGCGCACCGACCGGATGGTGCGGCCGATGATCCAGGGACATGCCTCCGGCCACTCGATCCGCCAGCGCGGGCCGCCCTGGAACGCGGCCGGAATGCGGGCCGGCTGCCAGGGCTTCAGCGTGCCGATGCCGGCCGCCGCGAGGTCGCGGGCGACGCCGCGCACGCTGAAGCAGTCGCCGCGGTTGGGCGTGACGCCGATCTCGATCACCGGGTCGTCGAGCCCCGCCCAGGCGGCGTAGGGCACGCCCACCGGCGCATCCTCCGGCAGGTCGATGATCCCGGCATGGTCGTCGCCGAGGCCCATCTCGCGCGCCGACAACAGCATGCCGGCGCTGGTGACGCCACGGATCTCGCCGACCTTCAGCGTGACGCCGGTGCCGGGGATGAAGCTGCCCGGCCCGGCGAACACCGCCTTCATGCCGGTATGCGCGTTGGGTGCGCCGCAGACCACGGAGACGACGCCCTCGCCGGTGTCCACGCGACAAGCGCGCAGCCGGTCGGCATTTGGGTGCTGCATAGCCTCGATGACATGCGCGATGCGGAACGGCGCCAGCGCCGCGCCGGGGTTTTCCACGCCTTCCAACTCAAGCCCGATCCGAGTCAGCGTATCGGTGATCCGGTCTAGCGGCGCGTCGGTGTCGAGATGCGTGCGCAGCCAGGAGAGGGAGAATTTCATCTCACACTCCCTCGTGCAGCATGGTGGGCGCCAGCGGGCTGAACCCGTAATGCCGCAGCCAGCGGATGTCGGACTCGTAGAACGGACGCAGATCGGGGATGCCGTGCTTCAGCATGGCCAGCCGTTCCACCCCCATGCCGAAGGCGAAGCCCTGCCACTCCCGCGGATCGATGCCGCAATTGGCCAGCACCCGCGGGTGCACCATGCCGCTGCCCAGGATCTCCAGCCAGTCGCCGCCCTTGCCCAGTTCGCCGGTCTTGCGGTTCCAGCCGATATCCACCTCCATCGACGGCTCGGTGAACGGGAAATAGCTGGAGCGAAAGCGCACCGGCAGGTCGGCCAGGTCGAAGAAGGCGCGCAGGAAGTCGATCAGGCAGCCCTTGAGGTGGCCGAGCGTGATGTCGCGGTCGATCACCAGCCCCTCGCATTGGTGAAACATCGGCGAGTGCGTTGCGTCGTGGTCGGCGCGGTAGGTGCGGCCGATGACGATGGTGCGGATCGGCGGCTTCTCGCTCAGCATGGTGCGGATTTGCACCGGCGAGGTGTGGGTCCGCAGCACCCGCGGCACGCCGTTTTCCAGGGCCGACAGGTAGAACGTGTCGTGGTCGGCGCGAGCGGGATGGTGCGCCGGGATGTTCAGCGCGCTGAAATTGAGCCAGTCGCTCTCGACGTCGGGTCCTTCGGCCACGGTGCAGCCCATGGCGCCGAAGATCGCGACGATCTCCTCCATGGTGCGGCTGATCGGGTGGACCAGGCCGAACTCTGTCGGGCGCGGCGGCAGGGTGGGATCGATCCGCTCGGCGGCGAGTCGCGCATCCAGGGCGACGTTTTCCAGCGCCGCCCGGCGGGCCTCGATCGCCGCCGCAAGCGAATCCTTCAGCCGGTTCAGCGCCGCCCCGCGCTCGCGCTTTTCCTCCGGCGAGGCCTTGCCGAGTTCCTTCAGCAACGCGGTCAGCTTGCCGTTGCGGCCGAGCACGGCGATGCGCACCGCGTCCCAGGCGCGCAGGTCGCCGGCCGCTTCCAGCGCGGCGTCGGTCTCGGTCTGCAAGGCGGAAAGATCGTCGGTCATGGGGTCTCGCAAACGAACACGCGCAAAACGAACAGAGCCGCCCCAAACGAACAGGGCCGCCCTTGTCAGGCGGCCCTGTGTCCATCCTTCGGGTCCCGAGGGGAAGCCGAAATCCTAGAGGGCGGCCTGCACCTTCTTGACGATGTCCGCAAACGAAGCGGCATCGTCGTAGGCGATGGCGGCGAGCACCTTGCGGTCCATCTCGATGCCGGCCGCCTTCAGCCCGGCGATGAAGCGCGAATAGGTCAGCCCGTGCTCGCGCACCGCCGCGTTGATGCGCTGAATCCACAGGCCGCGGAAGTCGCGCTTCTTGTTGCGCCGGTCGCGGTACGCGTACTGGAGCGACTTTTCCAGCCGTTCCAGCGCGATCCGGTAATTGGTGGAGGAGCGGCCGCGGAAACCCTTCGACTGCTCAAGAACCTTCTTGTGGCGGGCGTGCGTTGTAACGCCCCGCTTGACGCGTGCCATGGCGGTTCCTTACCTCAGCCCGTACGGGGCCCACTGCATGACGGTGATCCCGTCCTGGTGGGTTAGCACCTGGCTGCCGCGGTTGCTCCGCTTGGCCTTCTGGGTGCGGGCCGACAGGCAGTGCCGCTTGCGGCCGGGTCCGGCCAGCACCTTGCCGGTCGCGGTCACCGTGAACCGCTTCTTGACCGACGACTTCGTCTTCGCCTTGGGCATTTCATTCTCCTTTTTCCTGCACTCGCGCCAGAATCCGAGTTTGACAGCGCAAGCGGTCGCGGCCGGGCATGCCCACTTTCAGGCCCGGGCGCGCGAACAGGGGCGGGTGTATAGCGGCGGGGTGATTGCGGCGCAAGGCGGTCGGTCGCCGTTCAGCGACCGACCGGCACCGCTGCCAGGCTACGGTCTGCCTGGATCAGGCCAGACGGCTTTTCAGGCCAGCCGGCTTTTCAGGAACGTCAAGCCGTAGGTCAGCAAGTCGGGCGATTCGGTGGTCGCGTGCTCGGGGACCTGTCCGTTCGGGGTCAGGTGATCGACCAGTGCCGGCAGGTGTTGGGACAGCAGGGCGAGAACCTGTTCCTTGGAGATGCCCGTGTTCGCGGCCACGGTTTGGACAGGCTCGGCGCCCAGTGCCTGGTGGACCTGATCCGGCGTCACCGGCTGGCTCGGGCCGGTCCCGACCCAGGAGTTAACAAGGTCGCCCAACCCGGCTTGTTGGAACTTTGCCAGCAGCCCTTGCAGGCCACCGGACTGCGGACCCAGCACCAGGCCGACAAGCTGCTCCAGGCCCGCTTGCAGATCGGGTTGTGCGCCGGCCGGCTGGCCGGCTCCGGGCTTGTTCCCGGTGAAGAGCCCGACGATTTGATCAAGTAACGACATGTGCGTTTACCCCTTCGTGGTCGTGCTCGCCGGCGCGGCGTGCTTGCCGGCCGGGTGCAATCCGGCGGCGTCGGCCGCCTTCTGGCAGATGTATTTGCCTTCCTTGGTCTTACCGTACCATTTGTCGCCTGCCGGGTGATAGGCCTTGGAGGCGGTGTTGGCCCATACGACTGTATCACCTGGGCAGCTCTTCTTCGCATCCGCCTCGGTGGCGAACCCTCCGGACAGCCCCGCCGGCTTCGCCGCGGATGCCGTTGGGGTCGTTCCGAGCGTCCCTGGCGGAGCCGTCGGAGCCGCTTTGGGCGCGGTCTGGGCGAAAGCCGGGACAACGGTCAGCACAGCCGCGAAAGCTGCTGCCGTTAGACTGAGTCGCATGATCGTCTCCTTGAGTCGTCGTGACCAACAACGGCGGCGGACAGCGAACCGGGCGGTGAAGACCGAACCCTCACCCGGGAGTAGCCGACCGCGGGAGCCCTGGGAGTCATCTCCGAAGCCGGAACGGCAGCCGTTTCCCGAGCAATCATACCGCAGCAAATACGACCTGTTAACCCCTTCTGTGGCTAAAGAAATAACCTCTGGCGTCCCCGGCTGGCGTGCGCTTCGGGCGCACCTGGAACGCGACCGGCGACCGCGTCCCAGGCTCTGCCGAGTCCGGTCCGAAGACACTTTCGCCGGCGAGTGGTCCCAAATATATGACGGACCATGCGGGCACGTTTCGTAAAGATGCATGGCTGCGGGAACGACTTCGTCGTGTTCGACGAGCGATTGGCCCCGCTTGGCCTCACGCCGGCCCGCGTTGCCGCGATCGCCAACCGCCGCACCGGCATCGGCTGCGACCAGCTTATCACTCTCGAACCGGCGGCCGAACCGGCGGCCCCTGGCGTTCCGGGCGCCGACGCCTTCATGCGCATCCGCAACCCGGATGGGACGGAGGCGGGCGCCTGCGGCAACGCCACGCGCTGCGTGGCGGCGCTGTTGTCCCGCGAGACGGGGCGGCGCCACCTGGTGATCCGCACCGTCGCCGGAGACCTTCACGCCGAATTGCTCGCCGACGGGCGTGTGCTGGTCGATATGGGTCGGCCCCGGCTGGACTGGCCGGATATCCCGCTTGGGCGCAAGATGGACACACTGCACCTCGATCTTGCGCTCGGGCCGGTCGAGGACCCTGCGGCAGCCAGCATGGGGAACCCGCACGTTACCTTCTTTGTCGCGAGCCTGGCGGCGCTGCCGGTCGAAGAGCTGGGACCGGCGCTGGAACGGCATCCGCTGTTCCCCGATCGCGCCAATATCGGCTTCGCCGAGGTGCTGGGGCGCGACCGGATGCGGCTTCGGCTCTGGGAGCGGGGGGCGGGTCTGACGCTCGCCTGTGGCTCTGGCGCCTGCGCCGCGCTGGTGAACGCGCACCGGCGAGGGCTGACCGGCCGGCGCGCGGCGGTGATCCTGGACGGCGGCGAACTGGAGATCGAGTGGCGGGAGGATGGGCCCCCGGGGGGAGCAATGGCGCGGCCAACGGGGCAAACAGGGGGGCAGGCGGTGGAAGAAGCCGAGGGCGGTCCAAGCGGAGGCAGCGTGCTGATGACCGGTCCCGTCGCCACGGCCTTCACCGGCAAGATCGACCTCGCGGCCTATCCGGCATGAGCGTCGAGGTCCTCACCTTCGGCTGCCGCCTGAACGCCTACGAGAGCGAGGTGATGCGCGCGCACGCCGCTTCGCTGCCGGACACGGTCATCGTCAACACCTGCGCGGTCACCGCCGAGGCCGAACGCCAGGCGCGCCAGGCCATCCGCCGCCTGGCGCGCGAACGTCCCGGTGCGCGCATCGTCGTCACCGGCTGCGCCGCCCAGATCGCGCCGGACTCGTGGGCCGGGCTGCCCGGCGTCGATCGCGTGCTGGGCAACGAGGACAAGCTCCGCCCCGAAAGCTGGGCGCCGGATGCGCCGGGCAGCGTGTCCGACATCATGGCCGCGCGCGAGACCGCCGCACATCTGGTGACTGAGTTCGCCGGGCGGGCCCGCGCCTTCGTCCAGGTCCAGCAGGGCTGCGACCACCGCTGCACATTCTGCGTGATCCCGTTCGGGCGCGGACCCAACCGCTCGGTGCCGATCGGCGCCGTGGTGTCGCAAGTCCAGACGCTGGTGGCCGGAGGCTTTCAGGAGGTTGTCCTGACCGGGGTCGATATCGCGAGTTACGGCAGCGACCTGCCCGGCGCGCCGAGCCTCGGCCAGATGGCTCGCCGGCTTCTGGCGCTGGTGCCGGACCTGCCGCGGCTGCGCCTGTCCTCGCTCGATCCTGCCGCGATCGACGAGGATCTGTGGCGGCTGATCGCGCAGGAGCCGCGGCTGATGCCGCATCTGCATTTGTCCCTGCAGGCGGGCAGCGACCTCATCCTGAAGCGGATGAAGCGCCGGCATCTTTGCGCCGACGCCATGGCGGCGATCGAGCGTGCGCGGCGCCTGCGCCCGGGCATCGCGATCGGCGCCGATCTGATCGCGGGGTTCCCGACCGAAACCGACGCACTGTTCGCCGAGACGGTGGACTTCGTGCGCGCGGCCGAACTGCCGTTTCTGCACGTGTTTCCCTATAGCGAGCGCCCCGGCACCCCGGCTGCCCGCATGCCGTCGGTGCCGAAATCCGTGCGGCGGGAGCGTGCGGCCTTGCTGCGCGCGACGGGACGCGAAGCGGCGCAGCGCTTCTACGCGACCCAGATCGGACGCACCGTGTCGCTGCTGACGGAAAGCGCGACCGCCGGACATTCCGAACATTTTGCCCCGGTGCGGCTGGCGGTGCCCGCTGCCCCCGCCCGGCTGCTGCCTGCCCGCATCCTGGCGGTGGGTGACGACACATTGCTGGCGGAGGCGGCCTGATGGCGCTTGGATTCATTTCGCGGCTGAAGGAAGGGCTGTCGCGCAGCACGCAAAAGCTGACCGAGGGGATCACCAGCGTCTTCCAGAAGCGCCGCCTGGACGACGAGGCGTTGGAGGAGCTTGAGGAGCTGCTGATCGCCGCCGATCTCGGGGTCGATGCCTCCGCGCGCGTGATCGCGGGCTTTCGCCGCACGCGCTTCGGCAAGGAAGTGGCCGAGGACGAGATCAAGCAGGCTCTGGCCGACGAGATTGCCCCGATCCTGGAACCCGTGGCGCGGCCGCTGGAGCTTGATCCGGCGCTGAAGCCGCATGTGGTGCTGGTCGTGGGCGTGAACGGCACCGGCAAGACCACCACGATCGGCAAGCTGGCGCTGAAATACCGCGAGCAGGGGCTGCATCCGGTGCTGGTGGCCGGCGACACGTTCCGCGCCGCGGCGGTGGAGCAGTTGCAGATCTGGGGCGAGCGGGTCGGCGCCCCGGTGATCGCTGGCAGCGCGGGCGCCGATGCGGCAGGATTGGCGTTCGAGGCGCTGACCAAAGCGAAGGCCCAGGCGGCGGACGTGCTGCTGATCGACACGGCGGGACGGCTGCACAACAAGGCCGCGCTGATGGACGAACTGCGCAAGATCATCCGAGTGCTGCGCAAGCAGGACGAGACGGCGCCGCACTCCGTCCTGCTCGTGCTGGACGCGACGACGGGTCAAAATGCCGTGCAGCAAGTGCGGGTGTTCAAGGAGATGGTGGATGTCACCGGGCTGGTGGTGACCAAGCTGGACGGCAGCGCGCGCGGCGGGATCGTGGTGGCGCTGGCGGAAGAGTTCGGCCTGCCGGTGCACGCGGTGGGGGTTGGGGAGAAGGCCGGCGACCTGCGGCCGTTCGATGCGGGGGAATTTGCGCGAGGCTTGGTGGGGGCTTGATAAAACGCAGATCGTAACGGCAGGCTTGGCAACGAGCGCGCTACAGCGACCCGCACCGGCAAGGAGGCGGCAACGGCTGAGTGTGTTGGGCGGTCGAAACCGGTGTAGGGTGGGCCAGCGAAGCGCCGTCCACGAATGCCGCAAGCCGCACCCAATCGCGGATGGCGTCGCGCTCATGTCCAGCATGTGAATGGCTGAGTCCCACCCCCAAGGGCAGCCAGTACTATTCCCGTCGCGCGCAAGGATCAACAATTGGCCCTGCCCTCGCCACGGGGACCCACTGACATGAGACGCGCCGCGGCGGCAGCCGGTCTATGCGTGGCAATCGGGGTGAGTGCCTGCACGCCTGCGGAAGTACCACTTGGGCCGACCGTATCACCCACCACCACGACCACCACACCATCACCGGAAGCCCCTGCGCCATCTTACGCGAACGGCCCGCCAGGGCGTGAGGCTCAGGTTGACATCGCCAAGGAGGCCCAGCAGCTTCGCAAAGCCTTCGAGAGCGAAGTTCCAGAGCATCTGAAATGGACCGCCGGGCTTCCGGTCGCCGACCGGCTCGCGCACACCGATCAGGCGCTGCCGGCTGATGGGCCGCAGGCCGTACTCGCTGTTGATCGGGCCGCGAATAAGCAGACCATTTGGGTGGTGGTTTCCAGCCCCGGCAAATGGACCGTCATCGGCGGGACGCTTGTCTCGACCGGAAAACCTGGGCGGAAGGAACACTTCAAAACGCCGGTAGGCACGTTCCTGAACGATGGTGCCATCCTCGGCTACCGAGCCGAGGGGACATTCAACGAAAACCACGTTCGGGGCCTCGGCCTGAAGGGGATGCGGGTATGGGACTTCGGATGGCAGACGACCGAAGACTGGCGCACGCCCGGGGCAACGGTGGAGGTCCGCCTGGAGATGCACTCTACCGACCCCGCAAACCTCGCACACCGGATCGGCCGGCCTGATTCGGAGGGGTGCATCCGGATACCGGCCTCGCTCAATCAGTTCCTTGACAAGCACGGCGTGATCGACCGCGCGTTGACCGCCGCCGCGCCGACCGACCCGGCGACCGCGCAGCTCATCTCCCGACAGCAGAATCCGACTCCGCTCGCCGGATCAGCGGTCATCGTGTACGATTCATCCGAACCGCAAAGACACGACGCAGTCGGGACCGGGCAGGCAGCGAGATAATTCCGGGTTCGCGGGCGGCTGCCGTAGGCGGCGGAATCACGTTCGCCTGCAGGTGACAGTATCATCACGCCACTGACGACGCCCCCCCTATTGCCCATGTCGCATGATCCCGTAGGCAGAGAACCATGCCACCGGATCGGCGCATCAAAGAAGTTCAGCCGGCCGCCGAACACCGCGTCGGCGCTGCCGGGTTCGTCGCCAGCGCCGCCGCGCGTCCCGGGCGGCGCTTCCGGATCAGCCTGACAGTGACGATCCTCGCGGCGTTTTCGGTGGTGTTCCTGACGGTCATGGGGTTCACCGCTTTCGCCACCTACCGCCAGTCCATGCGAACGGCGGTTGCGTTGGCGAGGCAGGCGATGGCTGACCTGACATTGCGGACCGCCGCGCGCACCGCGGCTCTGGTGGAGCCGCTCTACGCGACCATCGCCATTCCGCCGGTCCTGCCGGACGTCAGTGAACCGGCCGGGGCCACGATCGGCGAGACTGCGGCGGCATTCCGCCGACTGCTGGCGGTCCTGCCGCAAGCATTTGCCGTTACGGCCGCCAGCGATGACGGAGCATTGCTCCAGGTACTTGATATCGACGCGATGGCGCCCGAGCGGCGTCTGTCCCATGCCTCTCCTGGAGGCACCAGGCTGGCGGTTCGCAGCGTACCACCGGCGAACGGGGGAGATCGCAAAGAAACCTGGCGGTTCCTCGATTCGTCAGGCCGCGTGCTGGAACAACGAAACACCGCGCCGGCCGCCGATCCGCGTGACGAGGTCTGGTTCCGCACCGCCCTCAACAGCGAGGGCATCGCCACGACCGTTCTCTACGTGTTTCCAACGTTGGGCGTGCCGGGCCTCAGCATCGTCCGCCGCATGTCTCAGGGTGGCGTCCTTTGCATCGATGTTGCCCTCGACTCGCTTGGCGCATTCCTGGCCGAGCAGCGAATCAGCCCGCGCAGCAGCGCGTTTATCATCGACGACAACGGGATCCTGATCGCGCATTCTGACCGTTCCGTCGCCATGTCGCCCGGCGCGGCCGGCGAGGCGCCAAGCTGGATCACGATCGCCTCTTCGGCCGATCCCATCCTGCGCGAAGTGTGGATCAACTTCGCGACTGGCCGTCTGGTGCCAGGCCGCAGCGTCGAACTTTCGGTGGGAGGCGAGGACTTTCTGGTGCGAATCGTCCCCCTCGATCGGGTCGGCACGCCGCCCTTTCTGGTCGCGGTGGTCGCGCCGGTGGCCGACTTCATCGGGCCGATCGAGCGTGCCCGCAACTGGACGCTGCTGCTGTTTCTGGCGGCTGGCGCGATCGGGTTGGGATTGATCACCCTCGTTGCCCATCGGATCACCAAGCCTTTGGCCGCCCTGACGCGCGAAGCCGAGGCGATCCGCCGCTTCGACCTCGAGCGTCCGGTCACCGTGTCGTCGCACATCACCGAAGTGGCGCGCTTGGCCGCCACGATGCACGCCATGAAGGCAGCTCTGCACACCTTCGGCCTATACGTGCCGAAATACCTGGTTCGTCAGCTCGTCAGCGGCGATGGCGGCGCGAAGCTGGGTGGCGAACGCCGGGTCCTGACCGTCATGTTCACCGACATCGTCGGCTTCACCGCGATAGCGGACGGCATGGACGCCCAGCAATTGACGCAGCTCACGTCGGAATACTTTGAGCGAATGACACGGGAGCTGATGGGGGCCGGCGGTACCATCGACAAGTATGTCGGCGATGCGATCATGGCGCTTTGGAATGCGCCGAGTCCGGATGAGGCGCATGCGGCGCATGCCTGTCTCGCCGCGCTGCGCTGCCGGGATCTGTCGGCGCGGATCGAGTCGGGCTTCGCCCAGCGAGGGTTGCCGGCGCTGCGGACACGGTTCGGCGTGAACACCGGCGAGGCCGTGATCGGCAATGTGGGTTCATCGGACCGCATGTCCTATACGGCGATTGGCGCGACGGTGAACATGGCATCGCGGCTGGAGGGCCTGAACAAACAGTACGGGACCGAGGTCCTCGTCACCGAGGCGACCCGCGCCGCGGCCGGCGCGGATTTTGTGTTTCGGCATGTTGACCGGGTCCTGCCGATGGGGCGCAAGACGCCCAACGACATCCACGAATTGCTTGGCCTGCGACGGGCGGTCGCGCCGGCGGATGCCGCCCTCGTGCTCGCCGCCGAGGAGATCGAATGGGCGTCCGACTGGGACAGGATCGTTGCGGCCTACCTGGAACGGCGTTTCGTTGACGCACGGCGTCTGCTGCGCGGTTTGCGGGTCCGGGAGGACGACACGGTCAGCAGAATTTTTGCGCAGCGCATCGATGCGCTCGTCGCCGCGCCTGTCGCCGACGGCTGGGCCGGGGTTGCCGCATATCAAGAAAAATAGGGCCAAGCCGGATGGCGGAAGAACAGCCTGCTAAACGCCGAAAGCGGATCAAGCTCGCGCTGCAAGGCGGCGGGTCGCACGGCGCGTTCACCTGGGGCGTGCTCGATCGCCTGCTGGAACATGGCGGTTTCGAGGTCGAGGCGATTGTCGGGGCGAGCGCCGGCGCCATCAATGCCGCCGTTGCTGCCTATGGGCTTGCGATCGGCGGGGATGAGGGCGGACGGGAACGGCTCTCGGCGTTCTGGCACCGTGCGTCGGCGGCAGGCCGCAACGGGCCGCTACAGCCCTCGCCGCTCGACAAGCTGCTTAGCCCCGGAAACATGGCGTTCTCGCCGCTGTGGCATCTCTACGACATGCTGTCGAAGATGTTCTCGCCGTACGAGGTCAACCCCACGAACATAAATCCGCTGCGGGATCTCGTGCTGGAGGTGATCGATTTCGATCGCCTGCATGCGTCGTCGAACGGTCCGAAGCTATTCGTGTGCGCGACCAACGTGCTCAACGGGCGACTGCGCGTGTTCCACGGCGATGAAATCAATGCGGATTCGGTTATGGCCTCGGCCAGCCTGCCATTTCTGTTCCAGGCTGCTGAGATCGACGGCGAGTATTTTTGGGATGGCGGCTACAGCGGAAATCCCCCCATCTTTCCATTGATCTACATGGGCGGCGGTCCGGACATCCTCATTGTGCAGATCAATCCGATCAACATCGCGGAGGTTCCCAGGACCGCGCGCGCGATCCTGGACCACGCCGCCACGCTATCGTTCAATTCGAGCCTGATGCGGGAGATGCGTGCGATCAAGTTCGTTTCGGACCTGATCGACCGCGGCGAACTTCATCCGGCGAAGCACATGCGGGTGTTCATCCACACGATCGACGCCGAGGAGGAACTTGCCGCCTTCGACGTCTCCTCGAAGTTCAATTCCGATCTTGGGTTTCTGCGGCACCTTTTCGACCTCGGGCGCACCAAGGCCGAGGCGTTCATTCTGGCCCACTACGATAATGTCGGCGTACGCTCGTCAACCGACATTGTGGCGCGGTTTTTGTAGCAGCCGCAAACCGCGGACGACGGGACATCGGACCAGGCCCGCATTCCAGGCCATAAGCGCCACGGAATTGTCACGCTGGACAGACGGGCAAATGATATAATTGGTGCATTGCGGCAAACCACGGTCGAACTTGGAACTGTGGCAATTTCGCCAGGTGACCCGGTGTCACAGTCGGAAAAATGAACCCGGAAGCCGTCCGAAGACGCACCTGCGGAACCGGCGCCGCAGGTTGCGCGGCTTGTTGCCATACGGCGACCGAGGCGGTCCGTTATGATCGAGGAGCGAAGGATTCCACCATGTCACATGCTCTGTCCCAGGTTTCGAAGGCAAATTCCTCACCGTTCGATGGCTGGCTGCAGGACGCGGCCGGTCGCTCCGGCTTGGAGCGGAAGAGCGACGAGCTGACACGGCGGCTGGCGGACACGTCTTCGCTCTGGCAGTCGCTGACGGACCTCGGAACCGAGCATATCCGCACGATCGCCGCCACCTACGGCAACGCCGGACGGCAAAACCTTGCGACCTGGCAGAAGATCTGGTCCGGGGGCCGGCCACCGCAGACGGCGGCCAAGGAGTTCGCTGACTACCTGGCGGACGCCGCGCAGCGATCCGTCCTGTTCCTCGACATCATGCGGACGGTCGGCAACCATTTTGTCGAACAGCAGACCCAGGGCGCGACGCCGGTCCTGGTCTACGACTTCGATATGATCCTGGATGGCCGCGAGCAGGAACCGCCGGTCAACTACGCGCTGGTGCACATCAAGCCGCCGGCCGGCGTCACAGTGGACCCGACCAAGCGCCCGTATATGATCGTCGATCCGCGCGCCGGCCACGGACCGGGCATTGGCGGATTCAAGTCGGACAGCCAGGTCGGCGTCGCTTTGGCGCATGGCCATGCGGTCTACTTCGTCATCTTTTTCCAACAACCCGAGCCAGGCCAGACCATGGCCGATGTCTGCGCGCTGGAAGGCCGGTTCTTCCGCGAAGTGGCGCAGCGCCATCCGAACGCTCCGCGGCCGGTGACCGTCGGCAACTGCCAAGGCGGCTGGGCGGCCATGCTGCTGGCGGCATCAAACCCACACGTGACCGGACCAATCGTGGTCAATGGTGCGCCGCTCAGCTACTGGTCCGGCGTGCGCGGCAAGAACCCGCTGCGCTACATGGGTGGGCTGACCGGCGGCGCGGTGCATGCGCTGATCGCGTCCGACCTTGGCAACGGCCGCTTCGACGGCGCCCACCTGGTGATGAACTTCGAGAAGATGAACCCCGGCAACACCTGGTGGAGCAAATACTACAACGTCTTCGCCAACGTCGATACCGAGGCCGAGCGCTTCATCGGCTTCGAGCGCTGGTGGTCGGGCTTCTACGTGATGAACGAGGCGGAGATCCGCTGGATCGTCGAGAACCTGTTCATCGGCAACAAGCTCGAACATGGCAACGCCATCCTCGGCGGGCGCGGGCCGGTTGATCTCCGCGACATCAAGGCGCCGATCATCGTGTTCGCCAGCCAAGGGGACGATATCACCCCGCCGCAGCAGGCGCTGAACTGGATCACCCACCTCTACGCCGATGAGCGCGAGATCGAGGCGCGGGGCCAGCGCATCATCTACATGGTGCACAAGGATATCGGGCATCTTGGCATATTCGTCTCCGCCAAGGTCGCCCTGAAGGAACACGACAAGATCGTCGGGACGCTGGAAGCGATCGAGGCGCTGGCACCCGGCTTGTACGAAATGCGGATCCAACAGCAGATCGGCGAGGGCATCGACGCCCAGTATGTCGTGGGCTTCGAGGAGCGGACGATCAAGGACCTGCTTGCGCTCGATGACGTAAATGATGACACATCGTTCGCGCTGGTCGATCGAATCTCCCGGTTGAACGTAGATGTCTACGAGATGACGGTCCGTCCCGCGGTGCGGGCGATTGCGACGCCGGCGTCCGCCGAAGCGCTGATCCAGACCCATCCGCTGCGGGTCCGGCGCTATATGGTCTCCGACCTCAACCCGGCGGTGAAAGCGATCGCGTCGCTCGCGCCGGCGGTGCGCGATGCGCGCGCACCGGTGGCGCCCACCAATCCGTTCTTCCAGTCCGAGAAGCTGTTCGCCGCGATGGTCGAACAGGGCATGAACTTCTGGCGCGACGTCAAGGCGATGACGGACGAGATGACGTTCTTCGCGTTTTATGCCAACCCATTCCTGGCACGGCTGGTCGAGGGTCGCGCCACCGATCCGGACGCCAGGATTGGCGAGAGCCTGCGGGAGTTGCCGCAGGTGCAGGCCGCTCTGATCAACCTGACCCGCGGCGGCTATGCCGAGGCGGTGATCCGCATGCTGATCCTGCTGGCGAAGGCCCGGGGCTCGGTGCGGCAGTCGCGGCTGGAACGGTCGAACGCGATCCTGCAGTCCGCCGAACCGTTCAGGAGCATGGGCGAGTCCGTCCGTTCGCACGTCATCACGGAACAGAACCTGATTGTGGATTTCGAGCCGGAGGAGGCGATCGCCGCCCTGCCGACCATGCTCCGTACCGCCGAGGAGCGGTCACGCGCAATCGCGCTGGTCGAGCAGATTGCCGGGGACCTGGTCGAAATGAACGAGCCGACGGTGCGGATGCTTGTCCGCATCCGTGACATCCTTGGGTTGCCCCCGGTCGCACTATCGGACCGCCCTGTGGCGAAGGCACCTCGGGTTGCCGATGCGGAGGCCGTAGACGCGCCGGCGCCAAAAACCTCGCGAACCGCGGCCGAAAAGAGCAAAATCCCGACGACGGCAGCGGAGTAGCGTCGGCGGCCCGGTCGAAGACGTGGGGCGGACAAGCGAAGCGCCATCCGCCGCCGCGGTTCGCCGGGTACCGGGTCGCGGAGCGCCGGTTGCTTGTTCACAGCGGGCCTGTCAGGCATACCGGGTATGGATCGTTCGGACGGTGTGGCCACCGAGCTGTGACTCTGGCGGCGATCTTTCGACTGGAGCGAGGACATGACGCGCATCAGCCATACGTACGACGACCTTTCGATCGGCGATAACGCCTCCATCACCCGCGTCGTGACGCCGGACGACCTCTATGTGTTCGCCCATGTCAGCGGCGACCTCAATCCGCTGCATCTGCCAGGCAGTCGCGGCGATGAAACCAAGGGACAAAACCCCGCGCCGTCGATGTGGGTCGGGTCGCTGTTCTCGGCCGTGCTTGGCAACCTGCTACCAGGGCCCGGCACGCTGTACGAATCACAGATGCTCCGTTTCCGCGGCCGGGCCTATGTCGGTGACACGCTGACGGTGAAGGTGCGGGTCGAGGAGAAGCGTCCACCGGACATCGTTGTGCTGAGCACGCAGATCACGCGCGGAGAAGAACTCCTGGTTGACGGCATCGCGGAGGTGCTTCCGCCGGCAACGAATGCCGTGATGGCGGACGGCTTTCTTCCGGCGCTGACGGTGCAGCGCCACCGGCATGTCGGGCGTCTGTTGGCGGCATGCGAATCCCTCCCGCCGCTGACGACGGCCGTCGTCGTGCCGGAGGAGGATAACGCCCTGCGCGGCGCGCTGGCCGGCGCCCGCGACAAGCTGATCACGCCGATCCTGATCGGCGACGCGGGCAAGATTGCCGCGGTGGCGAAGGCGTGCGGCCTCGATCTGCGGGGGATCGCCATCGAGGACGTCCCGAGCCACGATGCGGCGGCCGCGCGGGCGGTCGAGATGGTGCACCAGGGAACTGCCGCGGCCATCATGAAAGGCCATCTGCACACCGACGAACTGCTCCGCCATGTGGTGAAAGCGCAGGGCGGCCTGCGGACCACGCGGCGGATCAGCCATGTCTTCGTCATGGATGCACCGTCGCTCCCCGATCTGCTGCTGGTCACCGACGCCGCGATCAACATCGCGCCGTCGCTGGAAGACAAGATCGATATCGTTCAGAACGCGATCGATCTCGCCCAGGCTCTGGGCATCGCGCAGCCGCGGGTGGGGATCATTTCCGCGGTCGAGACGGTGAATCCGAAGATGCAATCGAGCATCGATGCGGCCGCGCTGTCGAAGATGGCCGAGCGAGGGCAGATCCGCGGCGGAATCGTCGATGGGCCATTGGCGATGGATAACGCCATCAGCCTGGCGGCGGCTCGGACCAAGGGTCTCACCTCGCTGGTCGCCGGCCGTGCCGACGTTCTGGTGGTGCCGAACCTTGAGGCCGGCAATATCCTGGCGAAGGACCTGACCTACGCGGCGCAGGCGGAGGGTGCGGGCATCGTGCTGGGGGCCAAGGTGCCGGTGCTGCTGACCAGCCGAGCCGACGACGAACGGTCCCGATTGTTTTCCTGCGCGGTCGCCGTGCTGTACGCCCACTGGCAGGCGACCGGCCACAGCGCCGTGACGCCGGAGCGCGGCAAGGAGTCCGCCCAATGACGCGCCACGTCATCACGCTGAACGCCGGTTCGTCTTCGATCAAGTTCGCGCTGTGCGAACTGGAAGACGGTGCGCCGCGTGTCCTGGTGACCGGCCTGGCGGAGTTGCTGAGCGACGCGCGCCGCCTCACGGTCCGGGATTCGGCCGATGCCGTCACCCATGAGGAGCAATGGTCCCCCGGTTCGGGCATCCCGTTCCACACCAATGCCCTGCAGCGGATTCTGGCCTGGCGCCGGCAGGCATTTCCGAACGCCAACGTCGTGGCGGCCGGCCACCGCGTGGTCCATGGCGGTATCTATTACGACGCGCCGGTGCTGGTCACGGATAACGTCCTGCAGCGGCTCCAGACACTGGTGCCGCTGGCGCCGCTGCACCAGCCGCACAATATCGCCGGCATCCTGGCCGCACGCGAGGCCTGGCCGCACGTGGCGCAGGTCGCCTGCTTCGACACCGCCTTCCACCGCGCCCATCCATTCGTGAACGACGTGTTCGCGCTGCCGCGCAGCTACTACGACGAAGGCGTCCGCCGCTACGGTTTTCACGGCCTGTCGTATGAATACGTGATCGGCCGCCTGCAGGAGGTCGCGCCGTTCTATGCCAGCGGTCGCGTGGTGGTCGCGCATCTCGGCAACGGCGCCTCGATGTGCGCGATCCGCGACGGACATTCGATTGCCAGCTCGATGGGCTTCACGGCACTCGACGGGCTACCGATGGGGACGCGCTGCGGCCAGCTCGATCCGGGCGTCGTGCTCTACATGATGGCGCAGAAGAAGATGGACGCAAACGCCATCCGCGACCTGCTCTACAAGGAATCCGGGCTGAAGGGCCTGTCCGGCGTGTCGCACGACATGCGGGAGCTGGAGGCGTCACACAAGCCGGAAGCGGCCCAGGCCATCGAGTATTTCGTGTTCCGCATCCGCCGCGAACTGGGCGGCCTCGCGGCCGTGCTCGAGGGACTCGACGCGGTGGTGTTCTGCGGCGGCATCGGCGAACATGCCTGGCGCGTGCGGGAGCGGGTGCTGGAAGGCATGGAGTGGATCGGCGTGGAGCTGGACCGCTTTGCCAATCGGGAAAGCGCCCAGGTCATCTCATCGGAGCGGTCGCGGGTGCGGGTGTTCGTGATCCCGACCGACGAGGAAGTCATGATTGCCCGCCACACGATCACAGTGCTCGACCGCGAAGCCACATTGCTTGACCGCGAAGCGGCCGGGCCATCCGCGGCGTGAGCAGCGCGGTGAGACAACGCGGCCAGTGACGTAAACCATTTGAAACCGGGAGAACCGCCATGAGCGAGACGCTCGCCCCAATCGATCCGCTGCCGAAAGTATGGGACCCCGACAGCCGCGTCGGCGACATGCTGCGCGGGCGCCGTGGCCTGGTGGTGGGAATCGCCAACGAGAACAGCATCGCCTTCGGCTGCGCGGCAAAGCTGCGCGCGTTTGGCGCGGAGCTCGCGGTGACGTACCTGAACGAGAAGTCCGAGAAATACGTGCGGCCGCTGGCCGAGGAACTGAAGGCGAGCCTGGTCCTGCCGCTTGACGTCGAGCAGCCGGGACAGCTCGAAGCGGTATTCGATCGCATCCGCGAAAGCTGGGGCCGCCTTGATTTTGTCATCCATTCGATCGCGTTTGCCCCGCGCGAGGATCTGCACGGACGGGTCGTCGATTGCTCGCTGGCCGGCTTCCTGCAGGCGATGCGCGTCTCCTGCTATTCGTTCATCGAGATGGGCCGGCTGGCCGAGCCGCTGATGACGGAGGGCGGTACGCTGCTCACCATGAGCTACTATGGGGCCGACAAGGTCGTGAACAACTACAACATCATGGGTCCTGTGAAAGCGGCACTTGAGGCGACCACGCGCTACCTGGCCGCCGAGCTGGGCGAGAGCGGCATCCGCGTCTACGCCGTGTCGCCCGGCCCGCTCAAGACTCGTGCCTCCAGTGGCATCGCGCAATTCGACGAACTGGTTGACGCAGCGGTCGCACGTTCCCCGGCCCGTCGGCTGGTCGACATCGCGGAGGTCGGGCGCGTGGTGTCCTTCCTGGTTGGTGGCGGGGCGTCAGGCATGACCGGCGACACCATCTACGTCGATGCCGGTTTGCATATCGTCGCTTGAGCCGACGATCGCATCCGCCGCGGGGCGCCTCTTGGTGACGTCCAAGCCGCGCGGTTGCGGTTGCTCAGCGGGCGTTGGCAAAACGGTCTGACGGGTCATCCTCGCGCCAGTCGAGCAGTTCGAACGGATGTGCCGCAGAGGCGCTGATCCGCGCGGTGGCAATGCGGGTGAAGCGGGCGCCCCCGACAGCAACCGCGGTTGCAACCACCGTCACGACCGGCGGCTCGTCGAAGCCGAGCAGCTTGACCCCGCCCTCGGCCAGCCGTGCCAGCGCCCGTGCGACCACCGGGTCCGCCGCGGCTGGTGCCGGCACGCGGCTGGTGAACAGCGTGATGTGCGGCACCAGCCTGGCCAACAGCGCCTCCTGCATGCCAAGCACCAGCGATAGCTCGGAGAGGTCGCGGAACGGTCGCCCGGGCGGCCCCCAGCCCCTTCCGGCGGCGAGGTAGGGCGCCGGTGCGGCCGTTGGCAGCCCGTCCTGCGCCTGTCCCCGCCACGCGGCGATGCGTGCCGCCAGCGCTGCCGCGGTCGGCGCATCGACGCCGAGCTGGACGAGCAGCGCCGCCAGCACCGTCACCGGCGCGTAGTTGAACGGCACCTTGGCGTGCTCGTCCCACAGCGTCACCTGGACCGCGGCGTCAGGCAGGCGCAGTGGCCGTGCCCTGCCATCGGCAGTCCAGCGCGCCGCCGAACGGTCGATTAGGTGGAAGATCGCCGTGAAGACCGCCCCGTCCGCGGCAGCCTCGGCAACCGCGTGGCCGCGCAGATTGGCCGCGACCAGGGCGTCGCCGCGCCCGGCCGCGGTGACCGCCGTGCCGATGAGGGCCAGCAGCGCCAACGACCACAGCACGATCAGCAGCGCGAAGCCGCGCTCCTCCGATGGCGGGCGGGTTGTCCGGGGCATCGGCGCCCCGGCTAGCCCTGCGGCCGCGCGCGCCGGGTCGCTTCGACGATGTCGGGCCAGCGCCGCACATCGCCGCGGCGGAACACCAGCCGCACGCGCACCAGCGCCGGCAGACTCGGCGTCGTCCAGTCCGACTGCCAGGAGCCGCCCTGCTCCGCCGGGCGGGCGTAGGCCAGATCGAGGCCGGTGACGCCCTCGGCAAGCACCGCCTCGTCGGGCGCCGGCTGCGGTCCGAGCCGGTTCGCGTTCGGCTTCGGCAGCCATCGCAGCACGAGGCGCTGTTGCGCATCGAGGCCAAGCGCGACCTCGGCATCGGCGGTGGGAGCCGCCGCCGCAGGCAGGGCGGCGGCGAAAGCCTGGGGCAGCCGCGTCACGAACGACACGCGGTGCGGCTCGCCGCGGAACGTCACCATGGTCGCCGATGCGCCCGGATCGGCCTCGGCAATCATCCGCCGCAGCAGGCGTTCCACGCTGTCCAGGTCGGCCGTCGGGCGGCGGCCCTGCGAGTCCCACGCGAACAGGCCGGCGCGCAGGGCCTGGCTCAGACCGGCCAGCAGGAGCCCCACCACAAGGAGCACAACCAGAAGTTCGAGCAGGGTGAAGCCGCCCTGGCTGCCGCAGCGGATGGCAGCGTGCGGCGGTGCCAAGCGCGGTTTCAGCGGACTCACGGGTGCTCCCCGGTGGCACCGAGCCGGGCGCTTTCCAGCCGCACGCTACGCGCGGCGTCGCCCACAGACCACGAGACGGTGACGCTGACCCGGTAAAGCACGGCCTGGGTCAGTCCTGCCGTGCCGCCGCTCTCGACCGGATCAAGCGGCACCGTGCCTGCCGGCGAGATGCTGAGTCGCCAGCGGAAACCCGCGCCGTCGTCGCCCTCGGTCACGCGCGGTGCCAGCGTGGCGGCGTCCAGCGCGGCCAGGTGGGAGCGTGCCAGGCACAGCGCCGTCTCGGTCGCATCCGCTCGCCGTGTCGCGCGCAGACCGCCGACGACGCCGTCATAGAACACCGAGAGCGCGAGCCCGGCGATGATAAAGGCGACCAGCGCTTCCAGCAGCGTGAAGCCCGCTTCGCTGCGGAGCGGTGCGGCACGGGCCATGCGCTCAACGCGAGGCCGCTCAATCGCGCGACAATCATCCGCGCTTCTCGGCGGACGTTCGCACCGCTTGCTCGAACCAACGTCCGTCATTCCGACAACCGCCTGCGCGCTTTTGGCGCCGGTTGTAAACCAGATATTAGCGAAACCGTCACGCGCGCTTTGCGTGCCACTTTGGTAACGGTCTGCCAAGAGATCGCGTGATCCGCCGTCACGCGACAATGGTCACAGGCGTGTCACAAACAGGACATTGCCAGCAGTCGAGAGGGTTTGAGCCGCATGAACCGAAAGCAGATCTGGAAGACCTCCTGTGCGATGTTGGCGATGAGCGCCATGTTGCAGAACGCGACCGCCTTCGCCACGGAAGCGACGACGTCCGCTCCGACACTGACCCTCGCCGGCGCGACCGGTACCGCGGGGGCGCAAATCGCGCGCGATCCGGCCCTGCAGACGCCGCTGACGCAAGCGGCCAAGCTGCAGCTCCTGCGTCAGCAGGTGAAGTACGTCTTCGTCATCTTCCAGGAAAACCGTTCCTTCGACCACTATTTCGGCACCTATCCGGGCGCCAACGGGCTGTTCGCGACCTATGCCGGCGCTGGCGCCGACGCGCAGCCGGCGAACACGCTGCCGAACTTCACCCAGAAGATCCGCAACGCCGACGGCACCTACGGCACGGTGACGCCGTTCCTGCTGCCGCGCACCGTGACGGACGTGAACGGCAACACCGTGCAGATCTACCCGGAGGACACACCGTCGGTTGACCACTCGCACACCGGCATGGTCAACAGCATGCACTTCGCGGCCGACAAGAAGACGGCGCAGAACGACGCCTACGCGCTGGATGAGGAGGGGCTCGGCTACGACGCCAGCGGCAACGTCATCTCGACGTCCACCCACCAGGCGCCGACCAAACCTCCGTCGCTGGCGCAAAAGCAGACGGGCGAAGTCGTCGTGGGCCATCTCGACTGCGACACCATCCCGTTCCTGTGGCAGTACGCCGACCGCTTCACCGTGTTCGACAATTTCCACCAGACCACGATCGGCCCGTCCACGCCGAACGCGATCGCGATGATTGCCGGTCAGTCGGGCGAGACCGAATGGGCGCTGCACCCGAACCTCGGCGCCAACGGCACCGTGCCGATCGTCGGCGACCCAGGCCCGTTCCCTGGCTCGAACAAGGATACCTCTGCCGTCAAGCCGGTCTACGGAACAGACGAGAACCCGGCCTCGCCGAACGGCAACCTGACCTTCGCCACACTGCCGCTGTCGTTCATGGGCGGCAAGATCGGCCAGATCATCGCCCAGGACGAGAACCCCGCCGCCGACCTGCTGGATGTGCAGCATGACATCTGGACGGTCGCCAGCAAGGATCCGAACGTCCAGTGGGGCTGGTACCAGCAGGGCTTCGGACCGGAGCCGTTCGATGGCACCACCACCAGCGACGGCGTCTCGCATCCGCCGCAGGGCTCGTACATCGTCCACCACAACGGGCCGCAGTATTTCGGCTATCTGGGCGACAACAAGACCGAGCTGCAGAACCTGCACGCGCTGGGGAACTTCTACACCGACGTCGCGGCGCAGAAGCTTCCGGCGCAGGGCGGCGTGTTCTACGTGCGTGGCGGCTACTACAACAACGACGGTCTGCAGACGCTGGATGCGAACCCCACCGTCCGCAAGACGTTCCCCGGCAACGACGATCATCCCGGGTACTCGGACGCCCAGATCTCCGAGGCAATGGTCGCCGACACCGTCAATGCGATCGCCAACAGCCCGTACTGGAGCCAGAGCGCGATCGTCATCACGTACGACGAGACCGACGGCTTGTATGACCATGCGCCGCTCAACATCCGGTCGTGGGATCAGAGCGGCTATCCGTTGACCGGCGGCCCCCGCATCCCGGCCATCGTGATCTCGCCGTTCAGCGCCGTGCACACAGTCTCGCACGTCTACAGCGAGCATAGCTCGGTGATTAAGCTGATCGACGAGCTGTACAGCCTGGTGCCGCTGGCCGACCTGCCGGACGAGCAGCACGCACGGGCGCTCGGACAGACGGAACTTGGCCAGGCCAATCTTGGCCCGGCCGATGATCTGGTCACGCCGATGGGCGATTTGCTGGAAGCGTTCGACAACGACCGGCTGAGTGGCGCCGTTTCGCCGCTGCCGGCGAGCTACGCCATCATCAGCACGAACACGATCAAGTCTCTGCCGCACTATAACGGCGCGGGCTGCTCGGCGCTGGGGATCACGCCGACCGACTACACGAACGGCCTGGGCAGCCCGCCGATCGACCTGCCGCCGGCCGATTTCAACCCGCGTCCGTCCGTCAACCCGGGCATCGCGACATCCGGCACCTGGACACCCTGAGACCATCTGACGTCACGAAGCGAAGGACGGGGGAGCGCCCCATAAGCGCTAAATTAACGCCCGGACTGGATATCTGACTTGCGGCTTTCGCTTCCGCGGAGCGTTGGCGAGGTGGCGGTGAACCGACTTTGCCGCTGCCACCAGGGCTGTGAGAGACATCGGGCCGATGACGATGGAAATCAGCGTCAGCAGCGCCATCTTCTGCACAGCCCAAAGTGATGGGATGTAGCCTGCGTCGAGCAAGTCTTCAGGCGAACATTCGAGGAATTCGTGGCTGAGGTCGTCACACAGCAGAGCGACAATGAGATGCGCGTAAAGCCAGCTTCGCGATCCCTGCTCGGTCCGCGTTGGCAGGCGGTCGATGTGCAGCAACGATTTCAGCCGCTTGAACGCGAGTTCGATCTGCCAGCGCAGCCGGTACACGGCGAGAATGTCTTTCGCCGTGTACCCGCTTTTCCGCAAAGATGTCACTACGATCAGGAACGCCGCCGCGATCAGGCTGCGCGGGTCGAGTTTCTTCCCCTTCTTGATCGCGGCGCGCCGCAGCGCCTCACGGGTGGCTTCCGCTGCCTCGGGCGTCTTGCGCTGAACGATCAGACGCAACGGCAGCGGCGC
>Ga0182012_10001462_pt1 | contig 25842 bp, 35 predicted proteins | sample 612S2SmetaG_FD_120486 | JGI IMG/M metagenome (GOLD analysis project Ga0182012, IMG submission 120486) | Permafrost microbial communities from Stordalen Mire, Sweden - 612S2S metaG | ecosystem: Environmental > Terrestrial > Soil > Wetlands > Permafrost | place: Sweden: Stordalen | collected...
ATGGCGCCCGCTTGCGGGGATTCGGAATGAAAAACGGAATTTAGGAAATGATTCATGGGGCCTCGCGCCACAGCCGAATAGTTTAAAAGGTTCGGTTCCGTTTTTTAATCAGCGGTGATTTTTATTGTCCGCGAAAATTATTTTGATTCCGTAGTTTAACCTTATGGCGCTTTTTAAATCCAACTCCCCATGATTTTATTTCGAAGAGAAATTGAGACGATCAAAATGATAGTCCCGATTCCTGCTTTGATGAAAAGGATGAGGATTTGAAGATTGTTTTCGAGAGTTGAGGCCAAAAGTCCGAAGGTACGTTTCTTGCTCTATTAACACTCAGCAGAAAAAAATGAGAAGGGGGCTTTTTTGAAAAACTATTCAGCTGAGCCAAAACAACAAAAAATCCATCCCGAACAGAAAATGAGTATTTTCCATCCGGTGGATTGGGAGCATGTTTATCGCGACTGGCGTTTTTTGATCGCGGCATCGGTGCTGGTGGTCATCGTTGTAACCTATTTGCTGACCGGTAATTTAACCTGGCATCCTCATGGCGGTTGGAGTTGGTCGGTGCCGGAGAAAGTCGATCAGCATGCCGCTGATTTGCCTCCGGATACCCATCCGTAAATAGTTTTCGTTAAATATTACTAAAAAGAATGGAGAAATTTTATGTCTGAAGAAAGCGACAAAGAACTGCCCGAAGAAAATTACGCCACGGAAGAGCATGTGGAAGTGGCGGCTTATTACAGATGGCTGAACCGCGGATGTCCCGCCAACGATTCGCTGACCGACTGGACGGAAGCCCATAAAGAAATAGTACAAGCGGGCCGTTGAGTTTGTAAAAGACGTTTATTCCGAAGAAAAGTCGCCCTCCTTGCCCGGCTCACCGCCGGGTAGCCGGAGAGACTCAATCTAAACTTTTAAAATAATCTTTAAAACCATCTCTTTGGCGGCATTGCGGAAAGTTTCATAAGCCTTAATCGATTAGCGCGAAGGAATGGGTTCCAGTAGCCGCCGGAGTGCTATATCCCTTCTTTGGCATATTACTGAGTCCTATTTTGGCCGGAGCGGCTATGAGTTTTAGTTCTGTTTCGGTTATTTTAAATTCGATTCGGATAAGAAACGTTCGGCTTTAGTAAAGTGAATTGTTCACCACGGGGACCCGGATTGAACAAAGTAAAAATAGATAATAGGGCCTGACGCCTACCATTCTTTTTTGAGAATAAAAAATTTATTTTTATATAGATGTCCAATAGACGGGAGAAAGAATGGAACATTGGGACGCATGGTGCAATTTGGGAGGTTCTCTGCTGGGCGCTTTGGGGGGTCTTTACTTGACCTATGACCTTTTGGGAGGAAAGCATGGGCCCCTGGCTGGAGTTACCCGGGTGGTAACCTACATGGTCCTTTTTGCCATTCCCTATTCTATTGGGTTAGGCTTGAAGTTTGGACTCATGACCAGCCTGGGTATGGGGTTGATCTTGGGTTATGATTTTTTTAAAGAATCGAGCCGAATACGCCACAAAGGGAAACCCCGGCGTTGGATAACGGAAGTCCTCTTAGGTTCAGCGCGCGCCTTGGTTTTGTCCGTTGGTGTTATGTCGATCACTACCTGGACCATCGCCGCTTTTCTTTTTCCCATTTACGCCGTTTTTCTGAGCGCCACCTATTTTTTAGGATGGTCCCCGGCCGATAACCGCAGAATCAGCAAACATATTCTTTTCAGATGGGTGGCTCTTTGGGTTTCGACGTTGAGGGGTTTAGGGGCGGGACTTTCTTACTGGGCGTCTTTCGCCCTGCTTTCGGGGTTGCCAATCCAAAAGATCCCATTTGTTTCCCCCTGGCGTGTAGGGCTGACCATCGGCGGGGCCAGCTTTTTTGTGGGTTGTTTCTCGCCCTGGGTGGAATGGTGGGTGGAACGGCTGTCTCAACGCAGATTGGCAGTCGTTGGGATCGCGTTCGCCATTATCGGTTTTTTGATACAGGCCTTTCCCAACTGGATCGTTCTCCTCCAAAATTAAGAAAAGTGTCCTTTGGGCAAAATTTTATTGTCCCAGGGACACCTGCTGCGAGCCTACAAGGCGAGTGGCAAGGGTTGGTTGTCTCTGCCGCCTATTATTGCGGCAGAGACACCTTCGTCATCTTCGGGCTGAGAAATTTGGCCGCGCCGGTATTTTTGGCGAGGAGGGCCTTATCCCAATCTGCGGGGGATACTACATACAGAATGGCGGAAGGGGTAAGTCCCTTTTCGATATCACCCCGGCTTTGCTGTTCGTTGGCCACCTTTCCGATACTCCAAAGCCTATCCCCTAATTTCAAACCGGCCTTATCCGCCGGGCTGCCAGCCCACAAAAGGTTAATCACGTTCTCGGTTCCGTTGAACCGCAATCCCTGCGAGGGATAGGGCATGCCCGCCAAGGCGGTGTCGTGGCCCAGGCGGGAATTGCGGATGAAATATTCCATGGTGGACACCAAATGTTTCAGGTCATCCACCGAGGCGCATTGAATCGTCAGAGCATACTTTGAACCCGAAACTACCAAACTTAATTGGTAAAACTTATAAGGCGTTTTACCCTCAACATCGATCTCGTCGGTGTGAATGTATAAAACATCCTCCCAAAAGAAATTCAGCGGGCCCGCGCTATCCAGAATGCTGAAGGGGTCGGTGCTTTTGTAATTGATGATGAGATTGGTGGTGGTTGTGTTGATGGAAATAATTTTTTCAGTTCCACTGCCGATCTTCATGGTGTATTTATCCGGGTCGGTCACGCCCTGCATGCGGCTGACGGCCAGATCACCAGGCATACCTTCGTCCGTCAAAACCGGAAAAGACTTCACGATACAGTTTTGTGGCAGGGCCGCTATCTCTTGTTCTAATAATTTCGGATCGTAGAGAGTTGTCGCCGAAGTGGTATCAGATGGCGAAGCGGTAGTTTGAAATGAGATGGAAGGTTGGTACACGCCAATTTCTTTTTTGGGCGCCTGTGTCGAGACTACAGGTCGAGACACACGCTTTGGCTGTGCCAACGTTAAATTATTAAGAACGTTGGCATAGGGGGGCATCGGCGTAGGACTCGAAGGTGAGGCTGCTGGGGTTTCACTCGTCGCGGATTGAGAAAATGGACTTGGCAGACAAGCCCATCCTCGTCCTTGAATGATCAGATAAGCCAGACCAATACCGAGAAGCGATATCCGCAGAGGCGCGGCTTTCCAGGCGTAGTAAAGGCCGATGGCCAGCAATGCGCCGATGAAGAGGGTCGGCCCTAAATGGCTTTGGGCGCAGGCCCAGACCCACGCGGGAAAATCATAAATCGCAAAATGGGCCGCCAGGCGGAAAGGCCATTCCAAAAAAGGTTTTAGCGCCGGTACAAAAGGACAAACAAGAATGATGGCCACCGTCCACAAAAAGCCATATTGCAAAAGGACATAGACCACCCAATGCAAAACTGTCAAAAACAAGATGATGAACCCTTGCCGGAAACTGCCGTTCTTGTGGCTCCGTCCGGAATGGGAAGAAGTGTGCAAGGGCACGATAGCGTGGGCCAACTTTCGGCAAACCCGATGCTCGATCTTGAAAAGTTCTTTCCAGGCAATTTTGGCAAACCATGCGCCGACTTTTTCCATCAACTTAAAGGCTTTTTTCTTTCCTTTGGCGCTATGGGATTTAGGGGAGCCGTGGCCCGAAGTTTTAGTGGAACCGGCAGTTTGTGTACCCGCTAAAAAACCGATGATCTTATCAATCCCGCTTCCTGCCCGCTGTCCAAGGGTCTCGTTTTTAGGTTTTTTGGATTTGTTAGGCTGGGTGTTTTCTTCTGTTTCGGACTCTGACTCAATAGGCTCTGGTTCGGTAGTTTCTATAGCCGCTTTTGCGGGTTTGGCAGAGGGGTCAAATTCGGAGACGGGTTTGCCGCTGATGATCCATGCCACCAGGGCCTCGATCTTCAGCGGTTTCAGACGGTGGAAAAGGGTGATATCTAGGGCGTTATGAAACACCGTTAAGTCCCTGGCCTTGGTCTTTTTAAGGCCAGCCAGGGCTTTGGCGCTGTTGAAAGAAAGGGTGTAAGAGGGGTTACCCTTTTCCGCCAAACGAACCTTTTCAATGGCTGCCGGGTCGTAGCAAGTATTAATGGCAGAAAGTTTGGTGACCATCGTTCGTTCAATATTGAGGGCTTTACCCAGTTCGGCATGGGTGGCATCGGGGGTTTTCTCAAGTTGGGCGTTTATGGCGGCCAGGTTGTCGAGCCACAGGAGAGATTCAGGTTTTATATTGCTCAAAGATTCCCCCTTGGTGAATAGGAGAGCGGTCTGGGTAATAGAAAATCGGGAATAAATTAATAGGTAGAAAGGCTTATGTCAATATTGTGCATAGGGGAGCCGGTTTTGGTGCATAGGATTTTGACTTTTTGTGCATAGGAAAACTGGATTTGTGCATAGGCAGCCGATGGCCAGAATGAGTTTTCGGACTTTTGTGCATAGGAAAAATCATTTTGTGCATAGGATTTTGACCTTTTGTGCATAGGAAATCCGGCCTTATCGGTTCATTAAACAAGGGGACCTGGCCTATACCAATCGCTCTATTGCGATTGGCACCGCCAAACAATGTTGCTTACCTGGCGGGCAAGCAACAAGGCTGCAGATTATATTTTGGGTTTACTGAGGCTGGCGATGGAGGTGGCACGGGGGAGGGGAACGGCTTTTTTTCCGAAAAGACGCGATATCCATTTGATCGCGGCCGCAAAGGGCCTGACCCATCCTTTCGGGGTGCCGCAGCTTTCGCAGCCGAAAAGCGGACGGGTGTCCGCAAGAATCAGATAACCCAGGTTGAGCAGCAGTTGGAAAGGCCTAAAACCGAAGAGGCCCAAGTTAAAAAGCCAGGCGAACCAGCGGGTATTCGGCAGGATGCGAAAAACTTCCGCGCAGGCTTCACCGCCCAATTTCAGGGTACCGTCGGGCATGAGCAGAAGGATGGTCGCGTAGGCATCCCAAATATTAAGACCGGGGCGGAGAGTTTGAAGCGCTTGAGGGTCCTCTCCGATCGGACGAACGATCAGAAAAGTCCCGCCGGATGGCCCATAAGCGGATTGCTTGACCCAATGGGCGATATGCCGGCAGACGCCGCATTCATCGTTGAATAAAAGGACCGGTTGAGGCAATGGCATCGTCAACCTTCTTTCAGGATTGGAATGGCTCGATAACCGCGGCCAAAAGGGTAGAGAAGTTGGGGTGGGGGCCCTCAGCGCGCCCAATGGGCTGTCCGCTCAGGAACATCACCAGCGTGGGGGTGGCTTCGATGCGGTAACGGGCGGCCAGTTCGGGATCGACGGCGATATTCACCCGAAAGATCTTTACCTGGGTTCCCACTTTTTCCGCTACCAGCTGAAGGACCGGTTCCAAGGCCTGGCAATAGGCACAGCTGTAAGACATGAACTCGACGGCAATAGGGCCTTCGGCTTCTAAAACCAAGTTGTTAAATTCTCTGGCGGTGGCAGTTTGGATCAGATCCACCGTCTGGAAGTTTTGTCTTTTCATATAGATATTCTTTCTATCGGCGTTACTGTGATCCCTGCTCTTGTTTGCGCATGTAAAACGGGTCGCCTTGTGAGATTGACATCGATTCGAGGTTTCTTTCCACCGGTTCTGTGTAGCCAAAAATATGACCCTGAAGGTGTCGTTCCGCTTCAAGCCAATCATCTATGGCGCTGCCTTCTTGTCGGCCTCGGTTATGCCATTTGTAATAGGCCGCTTCCTCAATGCGATGGGGGTCGATAATAGCGGTTGAGTTAAGGGCTGTTTGTTGCCGAGGGGTTGTGATTTGGGTCATAAAAATTCCTTATCATTCTTCACTATAAAGTTCAGTTTGAAGTTCCAACTCGGCTTCAAGCCAATCTTTCACCGCGTCACCGCCCTGGCTGCCACGGTTGAGCCATTTGTAATAGGCGGCTTCTTTAATGTTGTAGGGATTGACCAGACCCAAAAGGTTATTGGGTTTTTGTTTCGTGGGGCGCGCGTCCTTTATCTTTTTCAAAATAGCATTCTCCCGGCTTCGTTTTATTTGTCTACCGGCGTAAATTCGGCGTCGATGACGTCATCATATTTTTCCTTATCTTTTCTTTCCTCCGCGTTATGGGGAACGTCTTTTTCCTCCACAGCCGAGTGGGTGCCTTGGTTTTCAGGCGCGCGCTGGTGAATGGCTTCGCCCAGTTTGGCGGCAGCTTCGGTGAGTTCTTTGATCGCCTTCTGGATGGATGGAACATCGGAGCCGGACTGAACTTTTCTCAAAGCTTCCAACTTTTCCTCGATGGTTAGTTTGGAATCCGCGTCCACCTTATCCCCATACTCCTTTACGATTTTTTCGGTGGAGTAGATCAGGGAATCGGCCTGGTTTTTAGCTTCGATGACTTCCTTCCGCTTTTTATCCTCGTCGGCGTGCAGGATGGCGTCGTTCTGCATCCGCTTGATCTCCTCAGGCGATAACCCCGAAGAAGCGGTGATGCGGATGGATTGTGCTTTTCCGGTGCCCTGGTCTTTGGCGTCCACCTGCAGGATGCCGTTGGCGTCAATATTGAAAGTCACCTCGATCTGGGGGGTGCCCCGGGGCGCGGGGGGTATACCCACCAGCTGGAACTGACCGAGAGTCCGGTTGTCCGCGGCCATTTCTCTTTCGCCCTGCAAAACAAGAATGCCGACAGTGTCCTGGTTGTCGGCGGCGGTGGAAAAGGCCTGGCTTTTTTTCACCGGGATGGTGGTGTTGCGTTCAATAATTTTGGTCATCACGCCGCCCATTGTTTCCAGACCCAGTGATAAAGGCGTTACATCCAGGAGTAGAACATTTTTCACATCGCCTTTTAACACGCCCCCCTGGATAGCGGCGCCGATGGCCACGACTTCATCCGGATTAACGCCCTTGTGGGGTTCCCGTTTGAAAAAATCTTTAACCGTTTTAATGACCAATGGCATACGCGTCATGCCGCCGACGAGAATGACTTCCTGAATTTTATCCACGGAAAGTTCGGCGTCTTTCAGGGCTTTGCGGCAGGGTTCCATAGTTTTGTCGATCATGTCCATGACCATCTGTTCCAGTTTTGCGCGGGAAAGCTTGAGGTTCATATGTTTGGGCCCGGAAGCGTCGGCCGTAATGAAAGGAAGGTTGATGTCGGTTTCCAGTGTGGTGGAAAGGTCGATCTTGGCCTTTTCGGCGGCTTCTTTTAAACGCTGAAGGGCCATTCGGTCCTTATTGAGATCCACTCCGGTTTCTTTTTTGAACTCATCGATCAGCCATTGAATGATCCTCTGGTCAAAATCGTCCCCACCCAAATGGGTGTCCCCGTTGGTGGCCTTGACCTCAAAAACACCGTCACCCAATTCGAGTATGGAGATGTCGAATGTGCCGCCGCCGAGGTCATAAACCGCGATCATCTCGTTCTTTTTGTCCTTATCCAAACCATAAGCCAGGGCCGCGGCGGTGGGTTCGTTGATGATGCGAAGAACATCCAAGCCGGCGATCTTGCCCGCGTCCTTGGTGGCCTGGCGCTGAGCGTCGTTGAAATAAGCGGGGACCGTGATGACCGCCTCGGTGATCTTGTCACCCAGATAAGCCTCGGCGTCATTTTTGAGCTTTTGCAGGATGATGGCGGATATTTCGGGGGGTGAGAATTCTTTACCGTCGATCTGTACCCGGACATCCCCATTGGAGGCTTGATTGAGCGTGTAGGGGACCAATTTTCGATCAGCGGCTACCACCTCATCTTGAAGCTTGCGGCCCATGAAACGTTTGATGGAAAACACCGTATTGGCGGGATTGGTAATGGCCTGGTTTTTCGCGATACGGCCCACAAAACGCTCTCCGGTTTTGGAAAAGCCCACCACCGAAGGAGTGGTGCGGGAGCCATCCGCGTTGGGGATAACCTTCGGTTCGCCGCCTTCCATGATGGACATGCAGGAATTAGTCGTTCCCAAATCGATACCCAAAACTTTGTTGCCTGCCATGATGACGCCCCTTTTAATTCAAATTTTTTGTTTATTCATCATGAAATAAAGCAAGAAACAGGCCACGAGTATCCCTTCGTAAAAAGGGTTTTGAGGGGTGAAACCGGTTTTTATTTCTCAAATTGGGAATTTTTTTCCCGTTCTGATAAAGATCCTTTTGGTTTTTTTTAAAGAAAGGTCTCGAATTGAAAAAAGAAAGCTTTTTTGAGATCAGCGGTTTCACCGTGATGAAAAGGGAAGGGAATGGAACTTGCTTTTACTGAACCATGAACAATTCCCAAGAACCGCTCGTGCCGGCGAAAAGTAGTTTTAGGTGGATCGGGTTTGGACTGATCCTTCTGATTTGTGTCGGGATCGCCTGGAAAGATAGTTTCAAATCCGTTGACCCGACCACTGTCCAAAAGGATGGCCAATGAACACACTGCCGTTGTTCCAACCCTTTCAAGTCAAAAGGCTGAACCTCAAGAACCGTCTGGTGATGGCGCCCATGACCCGGTGTTTTTCACCGGATGGCGTGCCCAATGACGCGGTAGCGGGTTATTACGAGCGCCGGGCATTGGGCGAGGTGGGATTGATCCTATCGGAAGGTACGGTCATCAACCGTCCCGCTTCCTCGAATCGTAAGGACATACCTCATTTTTACGGAAACGCCGCTTTGGTCGGTTGGGAAAAGGTAATCAAAAAAGTGCATTACGCCGGCGGAATGATGGGCCCTCAGATATGGCATGTGGGCATCGGAACGCCGGTGAAACCGGGTGATTGGAAACCCGACAGTCCCGCCGAGGGACCTTCGGGGCTTTATGGACCCGGCCTGTACAACGGTGTGTCCATGAGCCTCTCCGATATCCAGGAAACCATCAAGGCTTTTGCCAATGCCGCGGCGGATGCCAAACGTTTAGGTTTTGACGTGGTTGAAATACACGGGGCGCATGGCTATCTGATCGACGAGTTTTTCTGGGAAGCGACCAATCAACGAAAAGACGCTTATGGCGGAACCACCCTGGCTGAAAGAAGCCGGTTCGCGGTGGAGGTTGTTAAAGCCATCCGGCACGTGGTGGGAGAAGACTTTCCCATCATCCTGAGGGTTTCCCAATGGAAGCCCTTGGACTACACCTTTAAATTGGCGAAAACGCCGAAGGAAATGGAAGCCTGGCTGAAGCCCCTGGGCGAGGCGGGAGTGGATATTTTTCATTGCTCCCAGCGCCGCTTTTGGGAACCCGAATTCACGGACTCTAATTTGAATTTCGCCGGTTGGGCCAAAAAACTGACCGGGAAGGCCACCATTACGGTCGGTTCGGTGGGGTTGGAAAATGAATTCACCGATACTTTTAAAGGTAAGGGTTCGCCCGCCCATTCCATTGAAGCGGTGCTGGAGCGTTTTAACCAAGGGGAATTCGATCTGATCGCGGTGGGGCGCTGTCTTTTGTCCGACCCCGATTGGGTTTTCAAGATCCATCAAAACCGGTTTAACGAATTGGGCGGCTTTTATATAGAAGATCTGAAGCGATTAACTTAACAGGGGGTCTCTGATGTCCATTTTAGAATGCGGTGTTATAGCGCCGGAGTTCAGTTTGCCTTCCAACCTTGATCGAAATGTCACACTGTCGGAGTTCAGGGGAAAGAACGTTATTTTGGCCTTTTATCCGGCGGATTGGAGCCCCATCTGCCGGGATGAATTTACCCTTTTTGCCGAAGTGCTTCCAATGTTCGAAAGGCACGAGGCCCAATTGATCGGCATCTCGGTGGATGGGATTTGGTCCCATAAGGCGGTGGTGGAACAGCGCAAATACCCCTTTCCGCTTTTATCGGATTTTGAGCCCAAGGGTGAAGTGTCCAAACTTTACAACGTTTACCGTTATCACGAGGGGACCAGCGAGAGGGCCCTTTTTGTGATCGATAAAAAAGGAATCATTCGGTGGAGTTATCTAGGCCATATGGGGGTTAACCCGGGCGCGGATGGAATCATTGAGGCCCTGGAGAGTATTCAGGAAGGGGCAGAAAATTGCGCACCAAAAGCGGTTTGAAAATAGCGGTTAATGCCTCCGACCATTTTCAGGGGCCTGGCATGGCTCCCCTGGTGCTGGTGGAATATGGGGATTATCAATGCGACCAGTGCGGGGACGCTTACGGGATGATCAAAAAAATCCAGGATGATCTGGGGGAACAATTGAAATTTGTATTCCGCAATTTGCCCATGACGACGGTCCATCCGGACGCCTTGTCGGCCGCTCTGGCGGCCGAAGCGGCGGCACTCCAATGCAAGTTTTGGCCTATGCATGATCTTTTATTCGAGAACCAAAAAGAGCTTTCTGATAATCATTTTGAAAAATTAGCGAATCGACTGAATTTAGATATGAACTTGTTCGACGCCGCTGTGAAAAAAACAAAACTAAAAAAGCGGATCGAGAAGGAAGTTGAAGGGGCGATTCGCAGCGGGGTCAATGGCACCCCGACCTTTTTCGTGAATGGATCGCGGTATCAGGGAGATTGGTCATTTGCTCCACTTTTTAATTATCTCGAAAACATTTTGAGTGAAGAACGGATGAGTTATTAACCCGAGACGGGTTAAGAAGAAATAAAAATGGGGAGTGCAACCAAATGAAAAAGGTAAAAAGAATCTCTTCGAAAGAACCGACGATGGTCAAAAAAACGAAGTTTTCGGATTATGAAATGGACCGTCAAAAAAGTCTCGAGGTAACCGGGGACTATAAGGATTTTGGGAAGTTGGAACGAAAGCCGGAGAAGAGCAAGCGATGGGGCGTCCAGGAGCGCCGGTTGAAATAAAGCCCATCATCCAAACCCTGGGTTTGACAGAACTCTGAAACCTCATTAGGGAAAATCCATGTTTGCTGAATTCTTTATCAAAATAATGAATAAGATTGGCGGGCCTGTGAGCGCGGCTCTACGGAAGGACCCCGAGATGGCCGGGGCAAAGACCGAGGCGGACATTCTGAAAGCCGAAGAGGATTTTGAAAAAAAGCGGAAACGTCCCGCGAAAGAAATGAAAAGGAAATAGGCTTCTGGTGAGGCGTGACCCCGATCATATCCGCGGTCATTTTCTGGGAGTAATTTATAGATGAAGAAGAGGAGGCTGTTATGCCAAAGAAACTCGCCGACAAAATCAAAACCAAATTAAACCAGTGGTTCAATGAGCCTGTGGGAGATGTGGGGATTGTGTCCGATTCGGCCAAAATTGAATTGAAACAACCGAATAAATCTTTCAAGGTTCCTGCGCCAGCCGTCAAGGCCACCAGGGGCCGGGGCGATAAAAGGGAAGTGCCCCGTCACGAGGAGGAATTTTACCCGCGGGGCGCCGCCGGACGCCGTGAGATGAAGGGCCCCCAGGGGGTCCACAAGGCCGCCATGCCGCATAAAGGCAATCGGCCAAAATATCCCAAGTAAGGATTGAAGAAAGAATCCGTGGTCCACTGGCTTCACTCTTTTTGGCCGGGTAACTTTTTTTGGCAGTAAACGGAAACATCTAGAGGCCTGGTGAGACCGTCCGGCGAAGATTTTTTTAAAAAGATTGATTCGAATACGAATCAAAAAAGGAAAGAACATGTTTAAGAAAATGTTGAGCAAGGTGAATTGGTGGTTCAGAAATTCTATCGCTGAATCGCTGGGGAAAAGTCCGGAGATGATGGCGGCCAAGACCGAAGCGCAAATCATGAAAGCTGAGGAAGATTTTGAAAAGACGCGCAGTCATTCCAAGATTGAAAAGACGCGCGAGGGCGTTTAAGGCTGGTGACGCGCTATCTGAATAATTAAAATGAAAGGTGTTCTCGATGAACGAGACATCCGCTAAATCACCCGTTGTGCCTATGCCAGCCCAGGCCATGGGTGTTAAAGAGCCTGACATTACCTCCCCATCAGTTCCGGATACATTAACCGCGCTTCACGTCAACCCCGATATGGGGCTCGCGAATGGTGAAGTGGAAGTCCGGAGGAAAGTTAATGGATACAACGAAGTAGTTGAAAAAAAAGCACACCCTATACTTATGTTTCTCGGTAAGTTCTGGGGCCTGTCAGCCTGGATGCTGGAATTGATCATGGCGCTCTCGGCGGTGACGAGAAATATTCCCGATCTCGCCGTGGTAGGTGTACTCCTGGTCGTCAACGCGGTGTTGAGTTTTATCCAGGAACATCGGGCCGCGGGTGTGGTGGAGATCCTGCGCAAGCGGCTGCAAGTCAGCGCCCGTGTTTTACGCGGCTCGACCTGGCGGGTCTTGCCCGCCCGGGATCTGGTTCCGGGTGATATCGTGCGGGTTCGTACGGGCGACATCATACCCGCAGATGTGAAGCTCCTCACGGGAGGGGTCAGCGTAGATCAGTCAGCCCTGACCGGAGAATCGAAGGACGTGGACAAAGCGCCCGGCACGGTGCTTTCTTCCGGCTCGGTCATCCGTCGGGGCGAGGGAGACGGCGTCGTCTTGCTGACCGGAGCCAAGACCTATTTTGGCCGTACCACCGAATTGGTACAGAAGGCCAAACCGAAACTCCATATTGAAGAGGTAATCTCCAAGGTCGTACGCTGGCTTTTCGTCATTGTCGGCACGCTTCTGGCGGCGGTGGTCGTTCTGTCCTTGATGCGCGGCTCGCCCCTGCTTCCGATGGTTCCTCTGTTGCTGGTGCTGCTCATGAGCGCGGTTCCGGTCGCCCTGCCCGTCATGTCCACGGTCAGCATGGCCGCCGGATCGAAAGAATTGGCGAAGCGCGGCGTTTTGGTTACCCGACTTAGCGCGGCTGAGGACGCCGCCACCATGAACGTGCTTTGCGTGGACAAAACCGGCACGATCACGATGAACCAGTTGGCCGTCACCGGCGTCATTCCCCAGGATGGCCAGACGGAAGCTGACGTGCTTTTCGCCGGCGCTCTGGCGTCGAAGGAATCTGACCAGGACCCGATCGACCGGGCTTTTCTCAATGCCGCGAAAGAGCGGAACCTTTTTAATGGCAGGCCGGCGGTAACCCCAATTTCTTTCGCTCCTTTCGAGGCTAAAAACCGGCGGACCGAAGCCTTGATCCAGCAGAACGGGCAGAGATCACGGGTGATGAAGGGCGCCGTGGAAACCATCGCCCAGGCCTGCGGACTCCCGCCCGCCGCGGTTCAGTCGCTGGAAGACCGGGTCGGCGAATCGGCCTTGAAGGGATACCGCACTCTGGCGGTGGCGTGGGGGGTTGAGACGGGTACGCCCACCCTGCTGGGATTGGTGATGCTCTATGACCCGCCACGGCCCGACGCTAAACAGCTCATTGCCTCCCTCCTGCAACTAGGTGTGCCGGTAAAGATGCTCACGGGCGACGCTTTGGCGGTGGCCCGGGAGACGGGTCAAGGAGTCGGCTTGCCTAATATCCGCTCAGTCGCGGAACTCAAGGCGGCGGGTACTCAAGGAGAAGCGGACTTGTTGGCCCGCGCCGATGGGATTGCGGAAATATTTCCCGAAGATAAATATAGCGTCGTTCAGCAATTGCAGGCCGCCGGGCATATTACGGGCATGACGGGGGACGGCGTCAATGACGCTCCCGCGCTGCGCCAGGCGGAGGTGGGTATCGCGGTCAGTACCGCAACCGACGTAGCCAAAGGCGCCGCCAGCGTGGTTCTCACCGAACCCGGATTGGCCAATATCGTGATTTTGATTACCCAAGGAAGGATCATTTACCAGCGAATCCTCACCTGGATCATTAACAAGATCAGCCGCACTATTCTAAAAGCCTCTTTTGTGGCCATTGCCTTTATGGCGACGGGACAATTTGTCATTTCGGCCTTCGTAATGTTGCTTTTGGTTTTTGTGACGGACTTCGCGGTGATTACCCTGGCGACCGATAAAGTGAGGCCCTCTACGAAACCCGAAACCTGGAACATTGGGGGCTTCGTTGCGGTCTCCGCGGCGCTGGGCCTCGCCATGCTGGCTGAAACGCTTCTTTTCTTGTGGTTCGCCTGGACTCCTTTCGGGTTAGCCGCCAACCCGCAGGCGCTCAACAGTTTTAGTTTTCTGATTCTGCTCTACTTCGCCGTCTTCTCCATTATCTCGGTAAGAGAACGCCGCTGGTTCTGGTCCACTATGCCCAGCAAGATTTTTTTATCCACATTGGCGGGGGAAACACTCGCGGGTACGGCGGCGACCTTGGCAGGCCTTCCGGAGCTCATGCCTTTACCCGAATGGCAGATCTTAACGATATTTGTTTATTCAATTCTCATGTGCCTGGGCGTAAACGAAGTTTTGAAGGTGGGGTTGATTCGATGGCCGGTTTTAAAAATCGCGGAGGCCGCTTGAAGCGGATGGTTTGTACGCAATCATGATTCTGATTATTTATTATTTCCGGCTGGCGGAGAAAGTACTGCGGTTCGTCTGGGATTGGCTGAAACCGGCTTAAGCCCTGATTTCCACTGTTCGAGAAAGAGTCGTCAAAATGTTCCACTGGCTACATTCTTTATTCCCGCATTATGGAAATATCACGATTTTCCTGATGACCTATTTGAACAGCCTCGGTTTTCCTTTTCCGGGAGAACCCATTCTTTTTGGCGCGGGATTTATCGTGGGGAAAGACGGGCTTTCCCTCTGGGGACCCATCGCCGCCGGAACCACCGCCTGTTTTCTGGGGGGGGAGAGCGCTTATTGGCTGGGCAGGTGGCTGGGTTTCAGCCGTTTAAAAAAAATTCACTGGCTGCATCACACCGCCAAAAAATTTGAATGGATGGATCATTATTTTAAACGCTATGGCGCCAAGACTGTTTTTATCGCGCGGTTTATCGCCCTGCTTCCCGCCCTCATCCCCAATGTTTTGGCCGGCATGGCAAAAATGCGGTGGAGAGTTTTTCTTTTTTACAACCTAACCGGATCAGTGGTTTACGCTACCCTCTATATCCTGTTCGGCTATTTATTGGGGCAGCGATGGGAGTTTCTCAAACTATGGCTTGGTCCCACGGCGATTTATTTGATTATCCAGGGTATTGTGCTGATTGTTCTCGCCGTGATTTTCAGGCGTTTTATTTATCGTCTTTTGGTTCGAATTTTTTTCACGGAGAAAAGTAAATGATTACCGAATTGATTATGAAAATGATGAACCGGTTTACCGCTCCTTTCGGTGAATCCTCCTTTTGATTTTGACATTACTTTAGAACTATTGAAGAGCCGTCTCGTATGATGTGGATCATGTTGCAAAAGAAACTCTTTCTATAAGGTGAAGAGAGGCATTCAAATCCAGGCAGGATAGGATAATGAAAAAGTCATTCGCATTCGCCTTTTTGGGATTCTTGTTAGGGCTGGGCGCTCCGTTAGGCGCATTGCTTTTTCTGTGGCTAACAGTAAGTTTTACTCAGCCGATTTATGATTTTTTTGAAATGCAATGGCGCCAAGATCATTTTCTCTATCACTATATGTTGGTAGGCACTTGTTCAGCTTTTTCCATCTTTGGCTATATTTTGGGACGCTATGCGGACGTGATTAGCGACAAAAATCGTAATCTTTTTATTCAGTCTCAGACCGATCCCCTGACCGGTTTGGGCAACCACAGGTATCTCCACGAAGCCTTTCAACACCAATATCAAGCCCGAAAATCGGATTCGGAACCTATTTCCTGTCTCATGATGGATTTGGATTTTTTTAAAAAGGTGAACGATACCTAGGGACATCTTTTTGGGGATGAGGTTTTAAAGTCTTTCGCCGAACTGATTAAAAAAACAATCCGACCCGGCGATATCGCGGCACGCTATGGGGGCGAGGAATTCGTCAACATTCTGCCGAACTGCGGCAAAGAAGAAGCGGTTCGAGTAGCTGAACGCATCCGCGAGGTAATGGAGGGCAATACGGTTTATTTTAAAAATGTGCCATTGAAAATAACAGTTAGCATAGGTGCGGCGACTCATGATGGAAAAGTAAAAAATTACCAGGATTTAATAGAGCTGGCCGACAGGGCCCTTTATCAGGCTAAGGAAAACGGGCGCAACAAGGTGGTGGCCCTTTAGCGTTTTTAACCTGTCCGCGACTGGGGTAGGTATAGATAACCCCTGGAGAAATCAGTAAAACTGTCATGACGGGATTACTTATTCAGTACGAGGTACATCCCGCATTGTGGGCACTCCCCAGGTTTGTCTGATTTCACTTCCGCGTGCATAGGACAAATATAAGTTTCTCTTTCGGCTTTTTGATCTTTCAAGATTTTTCCTCTGAGCACTTAACCTTTCAAAATTACTTTAAGCGCTTTTTCCTTGGCGGCGTTGCCGAAAGTATCGTAAGCCTTGATCACTTCTGAAAGTTTGAAACTATGGGTGCTTAACTTTTTGGCGTCCAATTTTCCCGATTGAACGACTTTTAAAAGCATAGGGATGGTCACCGTATCGACCAAGCGGGTAGTGATGGCGATGTTGCGGTCCCATAACTTTTCCATGTGAAGCTCAACGGATTTGCCATGGACGCCAATGTTGGCGATCCGTCCGCCCGGTGCGATGATCTCCTGGCAGGTGAGAAATGAAGATTGAACTCCCACTGCTTCTATCGCGACATCTACGCCTTCGCCTTTGGGGGTCAGAGCCAAAACAGCCGCCACTGCCTTGCCATCGGTGCTGTTGACGGTTTTGGTGGCGCCGAAAGTTTTAGCGACCTGCAGCCGATTTTCATCCATGTCAATCATGATGATTTCAGCGGGCGAATAGAATTGGGCGGTTAAAAGTGCTGCCAATCCGATCGGTCCCGATCCAACAATGGCCACGGTGTCTCCCGGCTTGATTTGGCCGTTCAAAACGCCGCATTCAAATCCGGTTGGGAAGATATCTGAAAGCATAACCAACGCGTTTTCGTCAGCTTCAACAGGGATGTGATAGAGGCTGTTGTCTGCGTGGGGAATGCGCACATATTCGGCTTGGGTGCCGTCGATCAGATAACCCAGAATCCAGCCACCATCGCGGCAATGGGAATACATGGCCTTTTTGCAGTTGTCGCATTTCCCGCAGGATGTGACGCAGGAGACGATGACCTTGTCGCCTTTTTTGAAATTCGAAACGCCCGATCCCACTTCTACCACAATGCCAACCGCTTCGTGGCCGAGAATCCGTCCGTCGGTGACGAGGGGCAGGTCGCCCTTCATGATGTGTAAATCGGTTCCACAGATGGTGGAAGTGGTGACGCGTACCACCGCGTCCGTCGGTAATTGGATGGATGCTTTCGGCTTGTCTTCCCAGGCCTTTTTTCCGGCTCCGTGATAGACGAGGGCTTTCATCACTGCGGTCTTTTTTTCTTCGTGGATGGCGGTTGTCATAACAGCTCCTTTGAGTTCACTTTAAGTAATTACGGATGTATTGAGAGCAAGAAGCGAGCCGCTTACCTTATTGGGATTTAACACCGCTTTTGCCGTTCTGGATAATTTCAACCGCCGAAACGAATCAAAAAGATAATTTATTTCTCATTGCGATAGTTCTTTTTTGATTTTCCGGAGACTTAAAAATAAAAAATGTTGGTTAATTCGCGTCGAAATCCAGCGGCGCGCGTGGCTTGTTTCTTGCTCTTGTTAGATACCCTACGAAAAAAATATTTAACCAGGAGAAGTCATGAAGCGTTTTATGCAAATTTGGGTTTTGATGACAGCGGTAATCGTGATTTCGTCTATCGCTGTGTGCGCCGGGACCACCGATTCGGGCGGCGGCAATCAATTGATGAAAAACCAGACTCATTGGTATCAACAAGCGGCGACGATATTCGGTCCGGTGGAAAGCTTGGCCACCAAGGGTGGGAATGTTCTAACGCTTCAGGCGGGAAGCGCCGTGTATATGAACGGCAACTCCACTTTGCATTCGTACCAAATGAACGCCCATGCCTTAAAAGGCACGGCGGTTTTAAAAGCTTTCGCGGATAAAGACCTTCTGAAAGTACTTCAAAAGGGGCAAGTGAAGGCTTTGACCTTGATCGTTCCGGTGATCTCTTTCAAGTCGAAAGAATCGGGTTTGGATGACAACGCTTATAAAGCGCTGAATTCAAAGGAATATCCCGAAATCCAATTCAAGTTAACCAGCGAAACCATTAAAAATGGCGCGACCGATGGGACTTATGTCATGACGGCCCCGGGAATTGTGACTGTGGCGGGGCAAACCTCTCCTGTGACTTTGTCCGGCGATGTCACCGTGAAGGATAACCAGGTCCGTTTCAAAGGCATTCAGAAACTGAAGTTTTCCGATTTCAAAATTAAAGATCCCTCCGCTTCGGTGCTCATTGTCACGATTACCTGCGCCGATGAGTTTGAGGTGGATTACGACGTTCTTTTTGGGAAGTCAGCGAAGTAACAGCAGCACAATTCATTCAAAGGATGGTTATGAAAAATTTTAAAGTCGAGCTGCTCGCGCTTTTGCTTCTGTCGGGTTTTACGCTACGCGGACAGGCCGCAGAAATATTCAAGAACGACGATCTGGACCTGAATTTTGGCGGAAGGTTTCAGGAATTAGGCGAGATTGATTATGTTTCTGACGAGACGGTTCGGGATAAAGGCCAGATTTACCTGTTCAACGTGGAAGACCGCTTGTTTTTGAACGGCGATTTCAAAGGTTATAAGTTTCATTTCGAATCGGCTTTTGGCGGGGAAGACATCAACAGCAGTAACAACAACATCAGCCTGCTAGAATTCAACGTGGACGTTCCACTGATTCCGGACATGGTTTATGTGAAGGTCGGCCAATTTAAGGTGCCAACTAATCTGGAAAGCTCTTATTACGAAGGCAATATGCTCTTCACCGGTCATTCCGATCTCATGAACCTTTTTTTCAACCAGGGTTATGACAACGGCTTGTCCCTCTGGGGAAGTTTTGGCCAGCTGGATTTTGCGGGCGGTGTTTTGAGCGGCGCCCCGGATCTGCCCCAACGTTATTTGCCCGAAATTTTTGAGTTCCCCCCCATGATGTTCCTGCGGATCGGAATCAACGACGGGATTACAGATGATCCTTTTCACCAGCAACAAACAGGTTTCGTCAAACCGACGAAATCCGAATTCGCGCTGCATGTGAACGGCGAATTTGAGAATGACAGCAACGCGGGCCACTCGGACGATTTGAGTCTGGGCTCGGGTTACTTCACGACTTTCTCGGCGAACGGCCCCTACGGAAATGCCCTGTTATCCAGTTTGTTTAATCCTTACTTGAGCGCCGCTGGTATTAATCCGGTCAATGCCCAGTACTATAACGCCAGCCTGGATTTCCAATACCGCGCGCCGATGGGCGACACGACCTTTACTTTATCCGGTCAGGTTGATGTGGCCGGTTATAACTCCAGTCTGCCCGTGCCGATCACTTTGGCGAACGGCAACGTTGTTTCAAATGGTTCGCTGAACATCGGCGGAGCGGAAGTGATCGCCTCAGTCGGCGACAATCCCTGGGAAGTGGCGGGCCGTTTCGCGGTCGTCATTCCAGACGACGGAATGATTTCAGCCTTTACTCCCACCGCTGGTCCTTTGCCCCATACAGCTCAAGTTCAAACCATGGGCAGTGACCCGATTTTTGAGGTGACTCTGCCCTCAATTACCTGGCACATGAACGAGGATGTCAAACTCATTGCGGAAGCTCAATGGCTGTTCAACACCCCGGAAGCTACTTCGACTCCGGCTAACGCGACCACGGGTGACGGTACTTATTTGATCGCCCAAATGCCTTCCCAGTTTGGCGGCGGTGTGGAAAGCCGAGGAGCCTTTGTGCCGATCGGAAACATGGAATTCCAGTTTCAGTTTTAATTCACCAGTCTTAGACAGGGTGTCATGTTTTTCAGAAAAGTCTTTCTTTATCTCTTACTGCTAATAGTCGGCGCTTCCATCTGGAGCGGCGCCGGCTTCGCGGCGGATGCGGTTTCCCTCAACTTTCTGCAAAAAGACGGTATTTGCGATGTCAACGCGTCTTTTGACGTGGCGGCGGACTGTTCGACCGCCTGGGATGTGCTGACCGACTATGACCAAATGCATCAGTTTGTGAGCGGTTTAAAACGAAGTCATCTGGAAGAATATTCGGGTAAAGGCCGTTTTCTGGTGGAGCAGGAGTTTGAGGGCGGTTTTTTGTTTGTCACCAAAAGGGTCAGGGTCAGTCTGGCGGTTCAGGAAATCCGGTGTCAAAGCATTCTCTTTGAGGATGTGGGCCATCAGGATTTTGAGTTTTATAAAGGTTCCTGGCAGCTGTTGTCCGAGCCGAACGGGAAATTGAAAATAAGTTACGCCCTGCAATCCCAACAAAACTTTAATGAACCTTTCGCCGGTGATTACATGAAGGGCGGCATCAAAGATTTGCTGGACTGCGTTCGAAAAGAAATTTTGCGCCGCCAGGCCCGAAAAAATCTAGCTGGCCGCGATGAAGCGCAACAAAACTAGTCTGCTTCAGAAACTCTCCGCCGAATATTTTCCCGATCAAAGCGAGAGCGCGGCTATCACTTTGATCGCTCTCTTTCCGCGGTTTAGCTGGATTCTCTGGTTTTTTAACGGCCCGCTTCTTGCTTTTACTACTACCTGATAACTCATCAGATGAATGTAGATGTTCTATCAATCGGTTTTGAAAAATATAAAGGGAGTTGCAAATGAAAAGGAAGCAATTGAGCTGGGTATTGGCAGCGACGATGTTTATGGGAATCACCGGTTTATGCAGGGCGGCAGATGATGACGCGCGCATCATCACCCGTTTGGGCGAAAATTCGGCGAAAGATCATTTGAGAACCGCTTCTTTTTATCTGTCCTTTAAGGGCGATAAGGTGGAAGGTCTGCCGGCAGTGTTGACGGGAAATGTCACCCGCTTTTATTCCAAAGTCTGGGACGGCCTCTATTTACAAATCAACACCGAACCGGGTGAAGACGGCACGCTGGGTTACATGTTCGGTTTCGCGCAGGATGAAGCCAACCAAAACATTATCCCGACCAACGAATCTAGGGATATGCCGACTTTGCTGGAGCTCACCGCCGCAGATTTCAGGTCGGATGATAACTTTTCAGCCCGCCCCCTGAAGCCTGGTCCAGGTACGCCTTTGGACCGCAGCGCCTGGAGAGTGATTCATTACAACGGTTTTGATGTTGAAATCCGGATTCTGGAATTCAAGATCGCCGACACCGAATTGAAACAAAAACCCTACTTTAAAACCGTCTCCTGTCTGGTTACGGTAACCGAAACGGCTCAGGCGAAGTAATGAAAATCGCCAATCCTACGATTAAAAAAACCGCCTCGGGGATTAGCGAAATTTTGAAACTTTTAGCCGGCTTATGTCTGGTCATCTTTCTTTTGCACCACTAAAAGGTTGGAAGTTGATTTTGAGAAGTAATGAAAAAATGAAAAGGAACAACATGAAACGCGCCACAATTTTGATGGGAGTGCTTGCTTTTCTGACGGCGGTGGCTTTGTACGCTGCGGAACCGCATAGCAATGGCGGAGGAAGCCATGGTGGCGGCGGGGGCATGAGGGCCGGCGGTAGCCGGTCTTCCGTGGGAATGGGTTCGCGTCAGCCCATGACAATTCATATGAATCACACCAGCAGCAGCGGTAGTTTCCGTCAGGGCCAACCTTCTTACGGCCAGATTCACTGGAACCATACGACCAATCAAAGGGCCGTGGTGCCGGCTCAAAGGGTTCAAGCCACCCGGCAACTCAACGCCCCGCATGTGGCGGGGGTACGGAACGCCAACGTGGTTCATCATCACGCTTACGCGCAGGGTTATGTACGGCAAAAGCTGTCCAAAATCGGCGTGAAGTCCGAACCCAGCCATATTACGGACCGTTCCGAAATGGTTTCGACGGACCGGGCCCATTCCACTATCAGCTATCCCCAAACAGGACCCAAGGGTGAGGCGATTCGCGGCAGCTTAGTTTCTCCCCGGCAGTTCAATAATGCGGGAGTTCGGGCTCAGATGAGCTTAGTAAACCGTCCCGCTTTTACGGCGCAAATCGGCCGAGAAAACGCCGACGAAACCCAAAGAGGCCGGACTTATTGGCATTCGGGCAATGGCTTTAACTATGCCCATTACATCGACAACTCAGGTTATCACTGGTACGGCTTTTACAGCGGCAGCCAGTATTTCTGGACCCGCAATTACGCGGGCCGTTGGTGGTGGTATGACAGCGGCTATAACCGCTGGTGCTTCTACAACGACAACTACTGGTGGTGGCAGGATCCTTATCACGTGGGCGATCTTTATTGCTATGACGATAACGATTACGTCGACGCGAATTCGGCGGATGACCAGATTGTGGTCACCGGCGCTGAGGAAGCCAACGAGACAACTTATAGCAGCCCGGATGGAACCCGGATGGTCAAAGTGGTTCAAAGCGACGGCGACGCGTTTTTATACGACGCTGCGGCCATACCCACCTTTGACCCGATTTATCTGGCTTCAGGTGTTCAGAGTGTTCAGTACTCCGACGTGAACAACGGCAGACCTCTGGAAATCGTTGTGAAGCTAAACGACGGTTCATTTGACATCTTTGACGCTCAGGGCAATCCGTACAATTCTGAAACGTCAGAGAATAATTAGTAAAAATTTAAAAGGAGAAGAGATGAAAAATTTATTAAAGGTTTTGTTGGGGGTTTTGTTTTTAGCAAGTTCAGGAATCGCGATGGCTGACGATCATGTTGGCGTCGTTATCGTGGCTCCGGTTCATCATTATCACCACCACCATCATTATTACCACCACCCGGTGCACGCGGCGCTGGTTATAGGCGTGGGCGGCGATCACCACGATGACCACCATGACGATCATCACGACGATCATCACTGAGCGTCAATCAATTAACGACCGTGCGCCAACTGTTGTTTGACAGCTGGCGCAAACTTTTTAAGGAGAAGAAAATCATGAGCGAAACAAAAAACGCCTACATTGAAAGACAAAGAGAAAATCTGAAATCGTGGAACGTTGAGATTGACAAGTATCAGGAGAGAGCCAGCCGGACGAGCGACAAAATGCTTGATAAGCTCAATAAACATATTGTGGAACTAAAAGAAAAGCGCGCCGGCCTGGAAGAAAAAGTATCCGAAATGGAAAAGTCCCTTGAATCGGGATGGGAAGACCTCAAGATCGGTGCGGAAAAGTCCTTTAAAGAATTGGATAAGGCGTTTAAAGCCGCTAAGACCCATTTCAATTAAGGGTTTCTCCACAAAGAACAAGGAATCATGAGGAATCCTTGTTCGCTAACATAAATGACTATGATTCAACGAATAAAAGATGAAATGGAGAATCGTATGTCTGAAGAAAGGGATAAGGAAATTCCCGATAAATTTTTTTTCACTCTCGAGCATCTGGAAGTGGCCGCTTATTACAAATGGCAGTATCGAGGCTGCCCTTCCCATGATTCCTTGAAGGATTGGGTGGATGCGCACAAAGAATTAATAGAAGCGGATCGATAGGTGTTTTTGCGATGATCTTGAAAGAAGTCTAATCTTGGGTGTGTCCATTTCATTTTGAAAATGGATGCACCCAAGTCGGGAAATTTAGCCTGAAGCTAGTCTCTGGGGCCCGCGAAATACCAAATGATTAATCCCAACAGCGGCAAAACTACAACCAAAAGACACCACAAAAGCTTGGCGCCGGGCGTTATCCGGCTCTTGATGATCGTCAGAACGGCGTAGATATCCGCGCAAAATATAATCAAACCCACTAGTCCTGTCAGCATTTTCTGTTCTCCTTAAAATTTTTATAACAACTGAATACAACCGCAGACTCAATGAATATTGATCACAGGCGGATGAATCGTTACGTCATTATCGTGATCGTGAAAATACTTAGCTGCCAGCAATACGGCGAGCGTAATAAGAACTCCCACTAAAATATAGTGGTTTTTGCTTTCGCCTTGGGGCGGACTGTTTTTTCCAAAATAGTTCATTTGATTTCCCTTCGAATCTAATTTTTCATAAAAGCTTTGAGTATGAATGAGCAAGTATTGTGCCGCGTGAAAAAACGTCGCGCGACGCAATTATGGAAAAAAGAGGCCTGAAAAACGCGCCTCTATCAATATGATTCGAAAGTTTATTGATTTGATAGTTCTGTATTTAATTGAGATCAACACCCGCTATGCCAGAGTAATTCCCTGCGTTAAAGAGGATTCAGAATTCCGGGCAAAAAACTCCGGGGCATGTTACTTGCTTTAACTAAGGTGCTGGATTCGTGAATGTTTTAAATCCACTCAAAACTTCAAAAAAGAAAAGAAAAATTGAAAATAATATTTTTCGCTTTAATGTTGAAATAACAAAGATTTTATAGGTGTCGAAAGAATCAAATACTCGTCGTTCAAGGAGCCGTCATGGATTATATTCACGCGCTTCACAGTCAGGGTAAAAAGAGTCACGAATATTTTGGCTGGCTGATGTATTTGGGTTTCTTCAATATTCTGCTGGGTTTTCTGGCGGTTACTTTTACTAACGTGGCTACTCTGGCCGCGGTACTTTATCTGGGATGGCTTTTCATTCTCAGCGGGCTGGCGACGATTTACTTTGCTTTTCGCCTCAGCAAAGTCGGGGGTCATTGGTCTCTGTTGCTCTTTGGTGTTTTGGCGATTGTTTGCGGTTTCTTTTTAATCATGCATCCCGTGGAAAACGAGATCATTTTAACTTTTCTCATCGCGATGTTTATCTTCACGAGCGGGTTGTTTTCCATCCTTTCCTGCTGTTTTGAACCTCACCCCCATCAGGGCTGGGTGATCTTCGGCGGTATCATCTCCATTATTTGCGCGTGGGTTATCTATAACGAATGGCCTGTTTCGGGCACGTGGGTGCCGGGCACATTTTTGGGCGTTTATTTGATCTTCCATGGTTTTACCCAGGTTCAAATCGGAACAGCAGGCCGGCGTTTATCGAAAATAGCGGATCCGCTTGAAGGCTGAAAAATAATGCTCTTTCTCTCCGGGTCTGTGAAGACATTTTTAAATCAGAAAAATACGCGATTGTGTGAATCAGAGAAAAATATTAGTAATGGCCTTAGGGATTTTTGTTAATTTTTCAGGCGTTTATTGAAAGAGCATCGGCCCTTTCCCCGCTACCCACACCCATCCCGCTTCCAACCGTGATACCCAGTTACGCTTCCAATCCTTTAACCTAGCCCCAGCAAAATCTGAATGTAGATTCCAGAACCGGATCCTCGATTGGCGGCCGGCTTTTGAGTTTGATAGCGGGGAGAGGCGCGGGAATACAAGGCCCGGCGTCCGCGGAGCTGATTTTCGCCATTATGGCGCCCCTGACTTATGACACCAATCCGGGCCTCGCCAGCGGATCGTCTACACCAGCGTGAGACTTTGATCCTCAGATTGAAATGATTCATTCCACCCCCCTGGGCGACGATCTGCTTTTGACTGAAATCATCGGGGTTGATACGGCCATTTATCCGGATACACCTGGGTCAGCGATGTGGAGGCAGGGTATAACTTCAACCGTATTTTTGGCACAGGCGGCAAAGCGTTTAAAAGTCTGTCCGCGGATCCGCTGGAGATTGATTTTAATCCCGGTTTTAGCCAAAGATGGATTCAGGTCAATGACGGCTTGGGGAATTACTCCTCGACCGGATCCAGCGCTTTGGAAATTGAGATTCCCTTTATCTATCGATTCACCTCGCGGCTCAACTTCATTTTCGATTTCACCGCTTTCACCCGCTATTACAACTTCAATCAGGTTCCCAGTAATGAGGACCGCGTGGATGAGGATTTTAGCCTGCCCCTTTCGGTCGGATGGACGATGGTCCCGGCCTGGAATCTGAAAGTTCAGGTTCTGGGCGGATACACCCAGCAGTTTTCCTCCTCGGCGGGTCAGAATATTACGCAGATGAATACAGGCGTTAATTTACAGATGACTTTCTGAGCAGACCGCTTGACTGTGAAGAATCAAAATGAGCTAGACGCCCATCATTTTGATCGGTGATTTCGGAAGCAGCCCACTTTTTTG